>Ga0079104_1000216_pt1 | contig 80738 bp, 67 predicted proteins | sample MedtruBG_FD_76829 | JGI IMG/M metagenome (GOLD analysis project Ga0079104, IMG submission 76829) | Root nodule microbial communities of legume samples collected from California, USA - Medicago truncatula BG | ecosystem: Host-associated > Plants > Roots > Nodule | place: USA: California...
CAGCATGTTTTCATCGTTGGCATAGGATGCTTTGAAGCCAAGGTTGTGGCTGCCAAGGACGACGACGCAATCGTCCGAGAGTGGATCGATTACGAGAACCTTGTCAATAATCGCCCCGATCTTCTTCGCTGTCAGTTCTTCCGCCCCGAAGTCAGCGAGCAAGCTTCGATCATCTATACGAGACGCTCGCACAATTGTGACATTTCCATCCTCAAAGGTGTGAGGAGAGACCGCCGGGTCATCGTCGCTCTTGTCCTTGGTGCCTTTCTTGTCCGCAGGCACGTAGTTCGGCATGGCTTGTGGGCTGGAGACCGCCCCCGTCACAATCAGTTTCCGGTCCTTGTTGATCCCGATGTCGATTGCTTCGCCGACGATGCAGTCGTGCGCTGATTGTCCGGGGTAGAATGCGAGGAAAAGGATCGCGTCTTCAGCTTTCCGCATTCGTCGATACACCGCCTGAAGATCCGGCGGTGTCGCTTTTCCCTTGGAGCGACTTTGCATATTGGGGGAAAACCACACCTCGACATTTACTCCTGGCCCCATCGGCACAGAGTGCGACGTCTCGTTGTCCCTGCGGAACTTCTTGCTCTGCTGGTTCTTCGACATCGACTTTCCGAACGGAGTCGGCACTTCGATCTTGTCGTCGAACATGCGCTGCCAATAGTCGGCATACACACCAGCAACCCTGTCGTCGTGGACGATCAGGGCGTTGTTCGACTGGCCTGCCAAACCCGTGGCGGTCCAGTTGGTGCTCCCGGTAAAGACGCTGCGCTCGGATCCGTCACTCGGGACATGCACGACGAATTTGTTGTGGCCGATCTGAGTCTGGTTGTTGAACATCCGGTGTTGGATATCTACGCCGGCATCCACAAGCTCTTTCCTCGCCGCGCTGTTTCGGATGTCCCAGACGCCATCGGCCTGAGCTGTGTTTGCCAGAATGATGCGGATCTTCGCTTTGTTGGCGAGGAGCAGATCGACAAGCTCCCTATCCTCAAGTTCGTAGAGGCCGATCAGGAACGTGCCATCTTGAGCCAGAAATTCCCGCAGCATGGGCAGTACGTCGCCCGCCAGATATTTCCGGATACCGTTGTTCGGATCGGAAATCATTTCGATCAGCTCATTCGGCTTCTTGACGCCGTCTTCGAACAGGATATTGCGAAGCCATTGCGCGGCGAGAATACCGTTTGTGAACGTCGACTCGAACTTGCCGCGCTTTCTTGTGACATGCACCGGGTTGGTTGCAACCGCCGGACCGAGGTAGCCAAGAGGGCGCGGCTTGCCTTCGTAAGCTTTGGCGGAAATCTTCTCGACCGCGCCTGTTGCGTCTTTGACAGGTTTACCCTTGGCATCGCGCTTGGTCACAGTGACCATCTTGGGGGTAGGGTCGGGCGCCGGATCCAGACCGGGCACCAGATCGCCAAGAGGACGAATCTCGTAGCGGACCCGAACCTCGTCGGGCCTTCGCGCCATTGCATCCCGGCGCTTACGAAGGGTGAGATCCCGCCAGGACAGCTTTTGGACTGGCCATATCGATGTGGTTTGCGGAAGCCAGTGAGGATTCCGTTGTCCCTTGAACGCGACCCAGGCCGCGCAGGTCACACGATCTTCAGTGCCGTCAGCCTTTCTCGCAACAGCTCCATCTACATCAAGATAGACACGAACTACCTCGAAGCCGAGACCGCCCGGAATCTTCTCGTCGATGTCCCAGGCAATGAAGGCAACTTCGTTGTTTACATAGGCATGCGCAGACGTAATCTTGCCCATACTCTGGTCCCCGGCCTGAGAAGACATTGCTACCTTTCCGTGTCATAGACAAGGATGAAATCATACGCAAAGACAGGTGTGACGTAAGGCGGGTGATCCATATCCTTTAGGGATATTTCAACCTGCAGCCATGGCAAGCAAGGCATGAGGCGCAAAATCCGATCATGGCACGAAGCCTATTCGAACGTCTGGTAGACTGCCTGTTGCAAGAGATCTTTTCTAGCCGAAAAGCGCGTCGGCATGTCGGTGTTGCAACTCTCTTTCGTTGCATTGTGACGCCATTCTTTTCAGCTATTTAGAGAATTTAAGCGTCACATAACTCGGAATTATGTGACGCTTAAACAACTTAGCTCGCGGCGAGCTTCGGCTAGTCAGACCAAACTCTCAATTTTTCGAGAAGTTACCCTAACCTTGTGGCCCGGGTTGCTGGTTCAGATCCCTTCAAGATTTACGCCTTCGCGTTTTTGACAGTCAGGGATTTAACGCCGGTAAAGTTCGGGTGATCGATGATTACCTCCCACACGTGTCTTGCACTCTGATATGCGGTGACCGGGAGAAACTACCTGTCTGTATTCGCGCTCGGCTTCCTACCGATAAACTAGACTGCCACAGGCACGTCATGAAGGATCATCGCAGCAGCGCCGAAGGCAACCGTATCTGTTGCCGATACTTCCGGCAGCAAAATCTCCGGTTGCAATACGCGTGCTCCTTCGAATGGATCAGAACTCGAAAAGTTCAGCCAAGGCAGTAACTGCTCGCGTACCATGAGCGGTAAAGTCCCGCCGATATAGATTGCCTGCGGGGCCAAAACCGCGCTGACGGGAAATGCTAGGCGGGCGATTTCCGGTCCGGCCCGTGTCAGCCAGTCACCAAGAGTATCCCTGTTGGTGTCGAGATAGTTTCTCCATGCATCCGGTGACCTGTCTGTCGGCACATTGCCCGACCGGCTTGCGCACCAATCCGCCAGATCTTCGAACGAAGGGCGGGTAAGGCCGCGTGCCCGCAAAGCGCCTATCTCGCCGGCATTGCCGAGATTGCCGCGATAAAGCTGCCTGCCGATGATGATGCCGCTGCCGATTCCTTCGGACAGATAGAGGTAGACAAAATTTTCATAGGCAGCTGCATTGCCAAGCGTCAGTTCGCCCATGGCAGCGGCGTTAGCGTCGTTTTCGATCACCACGGCGCAGCCGAGACTCTCTTGTAGTGATATGGTCAGGTCGGGGCGGGCCCAGGAAATCACCTCCTGCGCCAGATCGAGAAAGGCCGCGCCATGTCGAAAACGTGTCGGCATGGCAATGCCAGCGCCGATCAGCAGGTTGCCATCTATTCCGCCCTGCGCCAGCAATCGGTCCTTGCCGTTGCGGATTTCAGTCTGAACCTCGGCAAATGTGTCATAGCGGCCGGGGAGGTGAAGTTCCCCCACCATTTTGCCACCAAAATCCAGCAGGCTGAGTGTTATCGAAAAGCGGTTGGCGTGAACCCCCAGAGCAAAACCGATCGAAGGATCCAGCGACAGATCGATCTGCGGGGCGCCCCGACCGACTTGACGTTTCGCACCCTCCAGCACGATGCCGCGTTCGATGAGGTCACGTGTCATCATGCTGACGGCAGCCGGCGTCACGCCGCATAATTCGGCGATTTCGGCGCGTGACGCGGATTGCTTGCGGCGAAGGTAACGCAGCACGGCTGCCTGCGTATTCCCGATCCCCTCAAAAGGCGTGCGTCTGCTGGCTGCCACGGTCCGTTCTCCACATCACGGATCGGCGATGTCATGATTTTGTTACTTAAGCAACTTAATTAAATAAAAATCATCAACCGGACCGACCCTCCCATGACCAAATCTCTCGCCTTCCTCGCCACCGTGGCGATCTCCGCTTTGTCCGCGGGTTTCGCGCATGCCGAAGACATCAAGATCAAGATCTCCACGCTGGCCGAGCGCAGCGCGCCAGGCCGCGTCACCAATATCGAAGGTGCCGCCGAGATCATGAACAGGCAGTTCAAGGCCGCCGGCGTCGACAAGCGCATCGTCATCGAAGCCAATAACAGCGCCGTCAAGGGCTGGGACGATCTGGCACTGGAAACGCTGAAGGCGCTTTCTGTCGGGCAGGGGCCGGATATCTACGTTCTGCCGCATGAGTGGATCGGCCAGTTTGCGCAGGATGGTTATGCCCTGCAGATGGATGACAGGATCGCCGCTGCCCCGTGGGTCTATGGCGATATCCTGCCGGTCCTGTGGGAATCGGCCAAGGCGACTGACGGCAAGATCTACGGTGTGCCGCAGGATGCCGAAATCCGCATGTTCTTCTACAACAAGGACATGCTGCGCAAGATCGGCAAGGACGAAGCCTTTATCGAAGGCCTGCCGGCCAAGGTCGAGGCGGGCGAATTCACGCTCGACGACCTTACCGCCCTTTCCAAGGAAGTGGTTGACGGAAAGGCCGCAGATTACGGCATGCTGCATCGCCCGAACGTCGGCATCGACTACCTGATGGTCTTCCAGTCCTATGGCGTGAAATTCATGGACGAAAAGACCGGCAAGCTGGTCTTCCCGAAGGCCGAAATGACCAAGGCGCTTGGCTGGTACGAGCGCAACGCCAAGCAGGGCGTGACCCCGGTCGACAACACCGCCATGAGCTGGGACGCCATTCAGGGCGCCTTCAAGCAGGAAAAGGCCTTTGTCTTCCATCAGGGCGTCTGGGCCGTTGCATGGCAGGTCGGCGAGAAGAACGGCGCGACATGGCCGACCGACAAGGACGGCTACTTCAACAAGATCGGCTGGATTCCGGCGCCGGCTGCGGAAAAGGGCGGCAAGCCTGCCAACCTCTCGCATCCGCTGCTCTACACGGTCAACGCCAAAAGCAAGAATGCCGAGATCGCTGCCGACCTCGTGGCACTGGCAACCCTGCCATACTTCAACAACGAACACGCCGTGACCTCCTACCACACGGCCATCAGCAACGCGCAGACGGCGATGCCGAAATACAAGGACAACTGGGTCCTGTCGGCCGCTTCTCCGATGATGGAACATGCCCAGTTCGTGCCGAACCACACAAAATTCGGCAGCTACAACAAGGTCCTGTTCAGCGGCCTGCAGGCCGTCGAAACCGGTAAAATGACGGCCGAGGAAGCGGTTGAATTCATCGCGGACGAACTTGAACTGCAGTTTGGCGGCGATATCGAAATCCGCGACGCCGCCAGCAACTGAGCCTGATTGCAATCCGTGCCGCCCGGCGTCTGTCGGGCGGCATCGCTTCTCCCAACGGTACTTTAAATGTCGAATTTCCAGATCAGACCTCACCGGCCCGCCCGGCCGCTGCTTTATCTCGCGCCGGCCATCGCTTTGCTCGCCGTGTTTTTCCTGGCACCGATCGTCGTCAACGCGGTGATCGCCTTTACCGACATGGGCGCCAATCTTCGTGTCGGCGAATTCACGTTCAAGAATTTCGAGCGGATCGTGCAGCGTGACGCGCGCCTGCCCATGGTGCTGCTGACGACGCTGATCTACGTGACCGCCACGCTGTTCATCTTCAATGTCGGCCTCGGTGCTCTTCTGGCGATGACCTCCACGGCGATCCCCGAAAGGCTCGGCAACTTCTTCCGTGGCCTCTGGCTTCTGCCGCGCATGTCGCCGGCCGTACTCTACGGCATATTGTGGATCTGGATCGCCGATCCGTCGCCGTCGGGCCTGCTCAACCAGGTCACCGGTGCGCTCGGCCTGCCGCCGATCAACCTGCGCAACGACTTTCCGCTGTTCCTGGTCATTCTGGCAAATGGTGTGGTCGGCGCGTCTTTCGCGATGGTCATTCTCACCTCGTCGGTTCGCTCCATCCCCTCGCATCTGACCAATGCCGCGCGGGTCGATGGCGCCAGCGAATGGGGCGTCCTGCGCCATGTCGTGGCGCCGGCGCTGTCGCAGCCGATCCGCTTCATCACGATCTATCAGGCGCTCTCGCTGATGACGACCTATGAATATATCCTGCTGATTACCGGCGGTGGCCCGGTCTACGATTCCACGCCTTACGCGCTCTATATCTATCGCCGCGCTTTCGAAAACGGCGCATACGCCTATGGCGCGGCGCTCGCGCTCGGTCTGATGGTGATCGGCGTCGCCTTCACCCTCCTGCAATGGCGCATCACCAACATGCGCTCCACCTTCGCCGCTCCAAAAATCGAGGTGCTGTGATGGCTCTTGCTAACACCAACACGTCCATGCCCCTGTCCGCACCCGTCGCGTCCGATGATTGGGCACGGCTCGAACGGCGCGGCGCACTCAATCGCGCCGGTTTCCTCTCGGCGATCATCATCTTCCTGACCATCGTGTCTGTTCCGGTGCTCTTGCCTTATCTGTGGCTGCTGGTGAAGTCGCTGACCTCTTCCGACAGTGAGGTCAGCCGATTGGTCCTGTGGCGCAGCACGGCAATCGCAGCCGTTGCCTATCTCGGCGCCATCGCGCTGGCATTCCTGGCGGACCGGTTGCGCAAGCCGGCGCTGTCATGGGCAGCACTGGGTATCGTGGTCGTCATTCTGGTGGCCATTTTCCTTGCACCATACCTGACATTCGACAATTACCGTTTCCTCTGGAACCGCGATATCGAAGGCACCGGCACAACGCGCATGGATCTGATGCCATCGATCTGGGCGGCACTCGGCAGTTCTCTCGCCTTTGCCATCGCCCAGACGCTGATCGTCACGCTTGTTGCGACGCCTGCCGCCTATGCGCTGTCGCGTTTCGCTTTTGCCGGCCGTGAAAACTTTCTCCGCGGGCTGCTGCTCCTGCACGCTTTTCCGGCGCTGGCGCTTACCGTCGCCATCTTCATACAGCTTCATTACATGGGTCTGCTCAACAGTCTCACAGGCGTCGTGCTTGTGATGAGCGCTCTGGAACTGCCTTTCGCGATCTTCGTTCTCAAGGGCTTTTTCGACAACGTCCCATGGGATATCGAGATGAGTGCCGTGACCGATGGCGCCACCCGCTCGCAGGCTTTCCGCATGGTCGTGCTGCCGCAGGTGCGTGGTGGCCTGATCGCGGTCGCCACCTTCACCTTCCTCAGAGGTTGGGAGGAATATGTCTTCGTCCAGACGCTCCTGATCGACAAGAGCCAGATGACGATGAGCCTCTACCTCTTCTTCGTCGCACAGGACAACATGGGCGCGGACTACGGCATGATCGCCGCTGTCGGCGTCGTTTATCTCCTGCCTGTGCTGATCCTCTACACCTTCACGCAGAAATACATCACCCAGATGAGTTTTGGCGGGATCAAGGGCTAACAATCATGGCAAAAATCACCCTCGACAACGTCACCAAGAACTGGGGCGACACCCAGGTTCTCAAACCGATGAACCTTGCCATCGAAAACGGCGAGTTCGTCGCCATTCTCGGTCCGTCCGGCTGCGGCAAATCGACGACGCTTTTCCTGCTCGCAGGCCTCTATGCGCCGAGTGCCGGCGAAATCGCCTTCGATGGCCATAACGTCAACCGTATCGATGCGCGTGACCGCAATGTCGGCATCGTCTTCCAGTCCTATGCGCTTTATCCGAACCTGACGGTGCGCGAAAACATCGCCTTCCCCTTGCGCTTCAAGACCATGGGCAAGGAAGAGGTTACCCGCCGCGTGGAAGACGCGGCGAACCTCGTGCAGATCAGTGCTCTGCTCGACCGTCGTCCGTCACAGCTTTCCGGCGGCCAGCAGCAGCGTGTGGCACTCGCCCGCGCTCTGGTGAAGGAACCGAACATTCTCCTGCTCGATGAACCGCTGTCCAATCTCGATGCCACGCTACGCATCACCATGCGGGCGGAGCTGAAAAGCATCCAGAAACGTCTCGGTTTCACCACGCTGATCGTCACGCATGACCAGATCGAGGCGATCACCATGGCAGACCGGATCATCTGCATGAACAATGGCGAGATTGCCCAGATCGGCACGCCGGATGATCTTTATCGCCGTCCCAACAACCTGTTCGTGGCAGGTTTTATCGGCACGCCGCCGATGAACCTCTTGAAGGGCAAGGCTGATGGTCGTCACCTTCAGATCGCCGATGCCAGTTTCTATCTCAACGCGGAATGCGCCGGTGCCGTAACCTTCGGTCTTCGCCCCGAAGATATCGCCCTTGTTTCTCCCGATGGCGCGCAGCTTCAGGGAGAAGTCGTGACTGTCGAGCCGATGGGCCGCGAAGTCTTCTACACGATAGACACCCCGGCAGGCCTTATCCACGCGCTGGAATATGGTGAAGCGGTCCGGCATGCGCCGGGTGTCAAGGTCGGCATTACAGCCAATTCCGACCTGACGCTCGTGTTCGATGCGTCCGGCAATCGCATCGCCGATCTCCATGCCGATTTTTCACATCATGCCGAAGTTCGCGCCCGCGTGCTCGAACCGGCAAACTGACAGGAATTTTCAGTGACCAAAATCGTATCGCATCGCGGCGCAAACACTTTTGCGCCGGAAAACACCTTTGCTGCCGCCGATCTCGCCCTTTCGCAGGGCGCGGACTATATCGAACTCGACGTGCGTGAAAGCGCCGATGGCGTCCTTTACGTCATCCATGACGAGACACTGGATCGCACCACCAACGCCACCGGCCCGGTCGGTCACATGCTGGCGCGCGAAATCGACAGGCTCGATGCCGGCTTCTGGTTCGATGAAAGATTCAAGGGCGCCGTCGTGCCGCGTCTCGATGCCTATCTCGAGCATCTGCACGGCCGCGCCGGCGTTTATATCGAACTGAAATATTGCGACCCGGCAAAGGTCGTGGCACTGGTGCGCGATCTCGGCATGGTGCGCGATACGTTCTATTTCTCCTTCTCCGAGGAAATGCGCCGCGACCTGCAAATAATCGCACCGGAATTCAAAAAGATGATGACGCTCAACATCGCCAAGTCTCCTTCTCTGGTCGGTGCCGTGCATCATGCGTCGATCATCGAGATTACGCCCGAGCAGATGCGCCGCCCGGGCATCATCGAGGCGAGCCGCAAGGCCGGTCTGGAGATCATGGTCTATTATGGGGGCGATGACATGGCTGTTCACCGCGAGATTGCTTCCGCCGGCGTCGATTACATCAATCTCGACCGCCCCGACCTGTTCGATGCTGCCCGCCGTGACCTGAGCGGGGTTGCCGCCTGATGCAGATCGCAGTCGTCGCCGATGTTCATCTCCATGATCTCTACGGCGGCTATGGATGGATAGAGGAGGGCAGTGGCGACATTGCCCTTCGTACCTTCGAAGATACGATGGCATCCACGCGGGTGTTCAACGAAAGCCATGCGGCATTTCTGGCGGTGCTCGAGGATATTGTTCGTCGCGGCATCCGTGATGTCGTGCTGCTCGGCGATTATTCCGACGATGGTCAACCCGGCGCGGTGGCGGCCTTGAAGCGTATTCTTTCGTCCTACGAGGAAAGATACGGCCTGCGATTTTTAGCGACCTTCGGGAACCATGATTGTTTTGGTCCTGCGATACGTCATCAGGCTAAATGGCTGACAAAAAGCGACGGTCGTGATCCTCTTCTGGTCACGAGCGACGAGGATGCATCGTCGCCGGCCGTTTTCCAAATCGGCATGCTTGGCATGTCGACCGAGGATGCGGTCAAAGCCATGTCCAATTACGGCCTCAACCGGCCTGATGGCGCACTTCATTGGGAAACGCCGTTCGGCAATCGAGATGAGTTGGAAAAAAGATATCCGGCAGGCAGTGACCCCGCATGCCTTGATCTATCCTATCTTGTCGAGCCTCAGGACGGGCTCTGGCTGCTGATCCTGGATGCCAATGTTTTTCACCGCGAGAACGGTGCCTGGCAGGTGAGGTCAAATGCCGCCTGGGATCATGTTTTGGCACAGCGTCCCTATACGCTGGACTGGATAGCCAGTGTGAATGAGCGTGCGGAAAAGCTGGGCAAAACACTTCTGGCATTTTCCCATTATCCGGTTTTGCCGTTGGCGATGACAGGCGAGGGCATCGCGCGCGAAGAGGCCTGCACGCCGGATTGGTCAAAACGGATGCCTTCGCTTGAAAGCGGCCGTCTGTTGGCAGAGGCCGGTATCCGTTGGCATTTCAGTGGACATATGCACGTGGCGGGGCAGATCGAACACGAAGGGCTGGTCAACATAGCGGTACCATCGCCCGTTGCTTACCCGGGCGGTTATGCGGTCGTGACGTGCGACAATGAGAACTTCGAGTGCGAATTTGTCCGGTTGAAATCCGTTCCCGGTTTCGACACCGCATTTGCTGCCTACAAGACGCAAGTCCGGCGGGCAGACATGGGGCCAGCCTTTCATGAAGCGCTTGCCGCCGATGACTATAGCGACTTCCTGCACGCTCATCAGAAAGGTGTCATAACCTCGAGACACCTTCGGAAGGATTGGCCACCGGGTATCGTGGAAAGCCTCGACATGCCCGTAAGGCAATTGATTGGTGCTGTTCCTTACCTCGCCGGTCAGTTGAAGCACTGGCCCGACATTGGAGAGTTTCAGCTAGTTCAGATGCTGGAAGACTACTACTTCATCCGGTCGGGCGGCGACGAAACGATGCGCGCACTACCTGAAGACCGCATCTCATTCTATCGCCATTTGGGGAATGCAGTTCAGACCAGCGGTCGGATGGATTTGCCGATTGAAAACCTCGCCGTGTTGCTAACTGCTTTGTTGTAATGTCCATGTGGTTTTAGGGTGCCGGCGTTTCTAGTCCCATCAAGAGCATAACCTAGACCTTGAGCGTCGTTCGAATGCGATGAAAAGCCCTCAGTTGGCGCACGCTGACCCTCGTTGGGTTGAGAATTCCGAAGGTCGGTGGCTCAAGTCAGCACTTGGTTTCGGTCGAACTGGCCTTGAGTGTCGTTGATTGTCTGTCCGTCCGCTTTTGCGAAGCGCACGCCCCACACCATCCCCTATTCCGGAATAAATTCTACCTCCGCGTTCTCTAGCGCGCTTTCAATCGCTCCCAAGTTTGCTGTCGTCGCCAATCACGACGCTCAAACGGAAACTTCAATGCTTCTTTTAAAGCTCAAGCTGTTGCTACGCCTCAAAGTAGCAAACTGATAGCTCAAAACGCAGAAAACGAGCGTCCCCACTCAAAATGTAGCAAAAGTGACATTTAAGTATGCAAAGTGACATTCCGTCTGCTGGCGCGTCCTTGAAGATGGTCTTTTGCCTATCGCCGCGCCTGTTTGGAGTTACGTTTCAATGGAGTGTTGCGTGCTTATCGACGGTCGAATTTCAAAATTAAAACCTACTAAACGCGGTTTCGTCGCCAGCCTTCTATCGGGTGTGGCGTTATCCTTTGCTATTGCTGGTTCGTCCCACGCGGACGACGGCACGCTGCGCCTGATGTCGCTTAACATCTGGAACAAATTCAAGCAGAACCCTGCAGTCACCCGCGACTTCATGGTCAACGGTAACTGGGATGTCCTGATGTTCCAGGAAGCCAACGGAAGTAGATATGTCAGCGATATTCCGGCCATGCTCCAAGATGCGGGTCTTGGCACCTACAACGGCAAACTGACGGGCGACGTGGGTATCATATCGCGTCTTCCTGGCGCCATTGACTCCCGTGAGGCACCGGGCATGAACACCCAAGGCCGTTTCGTCACCTACCAGGACATTGATGGTGAAGCAGGCAGGCCAAAGACTACGGTCGGCACGATCCATTTTGATTATAGCGACGAAGCGACCAAGCGCGTCGTAGAGGCCAAAGCTCTGAACGCCTGGGCCAAGGCTGCGGCCAATCCCGTCATCGTGGCCGGCGACTTCAATGCCGGTGACGTTTCCGAACGTGGCCTGCACTCAAAAAGCCAACAGGAACTGCTGTTGCGCATACACACCAAGAGCGCCAATTCCTTCTATTATGATCTGCTCAAGCAATATACGAAGGACCAGGTTGCGCTAGACAAGTTCATCGCCGAATGGAAGGGCAAGCCCGGCGCCGATATCGATAAGGCGGCCATTCCCTCAGGCCTGTTCGAGGATGAGACTTACCCCGTCGCGGGCAACGAGCCGCAGACGATGAATGTCCTCAAAAAGCAGTTCATGCTGCTGCAGACTGATGGCGAGCGAGAGCAGTTCAAACCGCATGAACTCAACGATGGCAGCACGACCTGGCCCTCCGCCGGCGAAGACGCTACGAACACCTGGGGAAGCTGGCATCGCACCAAGATCGACCATTTCCTTGTCTCTCGACCATTCGGGAAGTGGTACACGATCGCCGATGATCCGAACGACCCATATCTCGGCGTCATCAAGGATGTCTACGTTACCCGTCCAGACGGCAGCAAGACGCCCTTGTCGGATCATGAGCCGGTTGCACATGAATTCAAATGGATAGGTCCAAGCCTCGAGACCTATAAGCAGATCGTCAATGGTGCTCAAGTCGACAAGACGCGTCTGGTCTGGGGCAAAGACGCCACGACCTTCGCCGACGACAAGGAGTTTTACCTGACGCGCAACAACATGCGCAGGGATGTCTATCTCGGGCAGATCTCCGACGAAAATGGCAAGGCGATCCTGTCCGGTCTCACGGATGCCGAGAAAAAGACGTTGCTTGATTGCAGGAGCAAAGACCCACGCTTCGCCCAGGCGATTGTTGAATATTGTATCGATGACCACAGTTTTATCGGCGAGGCACTGGTAACTGACGGGGGCACCGTCATCGTCGATGAGGACGCGGCTCTCGGCAGCAGCAGCGCTGCCCTCCGGCTTGACAACGGCGCTTTGAGGATCGTCGGCAGTCAAATGCAGAAGCTCGATCGGTCTCTCATTCTGGAAGCCGGCGGCGGCACGCTCGATATTGCCGATGCAGGCAATTCCGTTGTCATCGACCGTTCAATTTCAGGCACCGGTAGCCTGACGAAAGCGGGCAACGGGACGCTCAACCTCACCGCGACCAATACCTATACCGGTGATACCAACGTCAAGGGTGGCCGTCTCGCTGTCGATGGTTCGATTGCCAGCTCTGGCAAGACGACGGTCTTTGACGGCGGGGTGATCGGCGGCAACGGCACGGTCGGTAACCTTGCCATTGCAGACGGCGGTACGCTCGCGCCGGGCAATTCGATCGGTACCTTGAATGTCGCCGGGAACCTCGAGTTTGCCAAGGGTTCGACCTATCAGGTCGAAGTCGACGAGATGGGTAAGACGGACCGCGTCACGGTGGCCGGGAAAACCACCATATCCGGCGGTACCGTGATGAATATTGCAGCTGGAAGCGATTACAAGCCGTTGACCGACTATTCCATTATCAGTTCCGCCGGCGGCATAGAGGGGCAGTTTGATGCTATCGTATCGAACTTCGCCTTTCTCGATCCGAGCCTGACTTATGGGGCCGGATCGCTGACGATGCGGCTGGAACGGAATGATACGGCGTTTGATGGTGTCGCCTCGACCTTCAATCAACGTTCGGCTGCGCAGGGCTTGGAAAGTCTTGGCTTCGGAAATACGCTCTACGATGCAGTTTTAGCGCTCGATGCCGGCACGGCCCGCTCTGCCTTCGCGCAGATCGGTGGCGAAATACATGCATCGACCTACGGTGCGTTGCTCGACAATAGCCAGATCGTTCGCGATGGCGCTTTCGACCGCCTGCGGTCGCGGCTCGGCGGTAACGATCACGGCACGACCGAGGTTCCTATCAGCGAAAACGGTTTGGCGCCGGGCGCGGCAGATGCCGGTGCATTCGGGTTCTGGACAAAGGGTTATGGAACCTGGGCGGACAAGGACGGCGACGGCAACGCCTACGGCATTGATCAGTCAGCGGGCGGCGTGCTTTTCGGCCTTGATGGCATGGTCGGCAACGACTGGCGGATCGGCGCTTTCGGCGGTTATGGTCACACATCCGTATCCACCGACTGGCTGGCATCGAAAAGCACGACGGATCAGTTTGATCTCGGGGTTTATGCAGGCACCTATCTCGGCCCTGTTGGACTACGTTTCGGTGCATCGCACAGCTGGAATAATATCGACAGCGAACGTTCCCTCTTCATTCCCGGTGTAACCGAGAGACTGACCGCCGGTTATGATGCTTCTAAATCGCAAATCTTCGGCGAGATTAGTTATCAGCAGCAGATCGGCGGGGCCACCTTCGAGCCCTTCGCCAATCTCGCCTACGTGAATTTCCAGAATGACGGTTTCTCCGAACGCGGGGGCGCAGGCGCGCTCTCTGTCGAGGATGGCAGTCAGAATGCGATTTTCACTGAGATCGGCCTGCGCGCAGTGACGGAGTTCACGCTCCAGGAGGCAACCGGAACGCTACACGGTTCGGTGAGCTGGCGTCACGCTAACGGCGATGTCACACCTGATGCGAAGATGGCATTGGCCGGGGGCAGTTCCTTTGAAGTGCGTGGTGCGCCACTCGCCGAAGACGTCGCTGTCCTCAATGCCGGCGTCAACTTCAATCTCAGCGAAAAGGCGGCTGTATCCTTGTCCTATACCGGCAGGTTCGGCTCAGGTGCCAGCCAGAATGGCATCAACGGATATCTGGGCGTAAAATTCTGATAGCTGCAGGTGTGATCTGATCTCCGGTCCGATTGTTCGGGCCGGAGAGCTTGTTTTATACAGGCTGTTTCCAGCCCGCGCGCCGCTTGATAAGCGTTGTGCGGGTTTTCGTTTATAAGCGTTTCTAAAAGGACAAACGGCGCGATGCGTTTTGCAGGCAGTGATGAGGACGGAGGAAAAAAGGAACGTCGGCAGGCGTTTCTCATCCGCTATATCGAACAGCACAATTACATAACGCTGGACGATATCGTTTCCCTCTGCTCGGTTACCCGCCAGACGGCGCGCCGCGATATCATGGCCCTGGAACAGCAAGGAAAACTCAGAAGGACCCATGGCGGGGCGGTAATCTCCCTTCCGCTGGAGACCGGTATCTATCATCAGCGACGCGTAGCGAACGCGGATGCCAAGGCCGCAATCGCTCGCAAGGTTTCAGAACTGGTGCCGGACAATGCCTCGGTGTTTCTCGACACCGGAACGACCTGCGAAGCTATCGCTCGAGCCCTGATAGCGCGCGAGAAGTTACGTGTGGTCACCTATAGTCTCAAGGTTGCAACCATACTCAGCGATAATACAGACTTCACTGTTGCCGTTCCCGGTGGGTTTATCCGCAACGTGGATGCTGCGGTCTTCAGCGAGAATGCACAGAGCTTCATCCGCGCGTTCAAGTTCGATTATGTCATCATCTCGGTCAGCGGTATCGACGAAGAGGGTGATATCGGTGATGACGATTACGCTGAGGTTGGAGCTGTCCGCGCCGCCATGCAGCAGGCTGGACGTGTCATCCTTGCCATCGACAGCAGCAAGTTCGAGCGGCGTGCACTGGTTCGGCTGGGTTCGATTTCGGAGATGGACTTGGTGGTCTGCGATGCTCCGCCACCGGAATGCTTGTTAGCAGTGCTGAAAGGAGAAAAAACTACTTATTATGTAGCCGATGTTGATGGTTAATCCCAACGTTACATAGCTTCAGGATGAGTGAACATGTTCGCTACGCTGAGCGACAAGGCCGGCACAACAGGCCGGAAACTCATATATTCGATAGCGCGCCGTGACGGTACTTATTGATGAAACAGCGGCGCTCGAACTTTCCGCAGCGACGACGCAGGGCGGATAGCATTTTGGTCGTATGACCACGGCACAGGATCCAGTTGTCCGAATCTGGGGGCGGTGGAGCATCGCCAACTCTCGAAGGTGCGAACTGTGCTATCGGCATATCGAACGGTTGGTGCTTGCCGAAAGCATGAAGACGCCATGCAGATCGTGTTAGGTCGATTGGATAAGCCAACAATTCATTTCGCTCTCACACCTAATAGAACATTCGACGAAACGGTAAAATCGCTGCGCCCATGGCGGCCGCATCGCTTGCAATCTCCGACACGATTAGTTTCGGACCGCCCCGATGCACCCCGTAACGCGGGCGGTCGAAAATCTTTGTACGCTCGATCAGCATAGATGCCAGGGAGGGCGGAATCTGGCCGCCGAAAACGATCGCCTGCGGATCCAGCGTGGCGCGAATGGCGTTCACGAGACGGATATAGGCCGGTGTCACGTCTTCCACCCAATCCGATACGCCCGGCCAGTTGCGATCGAAATGACGGCGCATGTAGTGGATCGAGGGAACGTTGACACCATTGCTGCTTACCCGGTCGATCAGATGTTGGAGCGCGGGGCGTCGATCAGTTTCGACTTCATCGTAAAGTCCGGAAAATTCACCGGCATTGCCGTTGCCGCCTTGCAGCAGGTCTCCGTCGATGATCACGCCGCCGCCAAAACCGTAGTTGAAGCTGAGATAGGCAAAATGTCGGATAAAACGGCCGACGCCGAACATCGATTCTGCGATTGCACCTGATTTGCCGCCATTGATCACCCATGCCGGCCGATCAAACAGATCGGTGATAATCGGTCCGAGTTCGATCATCGACCATTCGTGAAGCGGCAGAGGCGCATTGTGGCGCGTTCCATCGACGTGATAGCCAGCAATTGCAAAGCCGATGCCGAACAAGTCCTCTTCGGCGAGATCGTTCTGCCTTTGAAGTTCGGTAACCTGCTGCTTCACCAGTTGAAGTGCCTGATGCATCGTCAATTCACGTAGCGCAACTTCCCGTTCGCCAAGAATTCCGCCGGCCAAATCTGTAATGCAGATGCCGATGATGTCGGTGTTGACAGAGATACCGCAGGCATAGGCGTGACTGCCGTTCAACCGCAACATCGGGCTCGGCTGGCCGCGCCCCAATCCGGGCTTGGCTGCGCCTAGCAGGATGATGTTGCGGTCTGCCAGTTGATCGAGGATGCGATGAACAGATTGCTGTGTGAGATCGGTATGGCCCGTAATTTCCGAGCGTGAAATGCTCGGATTACGCCAGATCAGCTGTAGCAGCTTGCGCTCGTTGGACGAGACGACCGTCGTCTCGTTGTCTCGAAGGAAATGCCGCGCGATCAGTGCTTCCGGAATGTAAACATCTGGCACGCCCAATACCTTACCCAAAAAGTGTAATAATTGCGTTTAACTCAGTGCAAGCTAAGCCTGATAACCTGCGATTGTATCGCGATTCAAGCAGTTTTCGCCGTCATGTAATTGTTACACATAAAGCGTAGTAATCCGCCGTCAAAGATTGAGCGAGGCTCGGTCCACCCCAAAAACGAGGGCGATGATGAACAAGTTTACTCTGGCGGCCGTAGCCGCTGTGATGGCGGGCACAGGGTCTGCACAGGCCACCAATATCGAATTCTGGTACGGCAACACCGGCCAGGTGGAAACCGCGATTAAGGCACAGTGCGATGCCTTCAACGCGTCTCAAAAGGAGCATCACGTCAACTGCGTCGGTCAGGGCTCCTACGAAGTGTCAATGCAGAAGGCGATTGCCGCTTACCGTGCCAAGAACCACCCGGTTCTTATCCAGTTCTTTGATGCCGGCACGCTCGACCTGATGCTGTCGGATGCCGTCGAGCCTGTTCAGGACCTGATGCCCGACGTCAAGTGGGAGCAGTATATTGCCGGTGCCCGCGCCTATTACGAAACGTCCAAGGGCAAGTTGTTCGCGCAGCCCTACAATTCCTCGACGCTGCTGTTCTACACGAACAAGACAGAGCTCGAAAAAGCCGGCATCACCGAAACGCCGACAACCTGGGAAGGTGTTATAGAAGCCGCCCGCAAGCTGAAGGCTGCCGGCCATGCTTGCCCGTTCGTGACCGATGGCGATACTTGGCGCGTGCTGGAGCAGTTCTCCGCCCGTCACGGCCTGCCGATCGCCACCAAGCACAACGGCTATGACGGCCTCGACGCCGAATACGTCATCAACTCCACCTTTGCTGCAAAACATCTCGCCAATCTGGTCGAATGGCGCAAGGAAGGTCTCGTTCGCCTTGCCGCCGATACCAAGGCCGGCAATTACACCGCCGCCTTCAATGCCGGCGAATGCGCGATGATGGAACAGTCCTCCGGCTCTTACGCCGCTGCCGCCAAGGCATTCGATGGTAAATACGAGCTAACCGTCACCCTGGCCCCGATGTACAAGGGCTACGAGCGTCACAACACCTTCGTGGGCGGCGCCTCCATCTACGTGATGAAGGGTCACGACAAGGTGGAGATCGAAGCGGCCAAGGCTTTCCTCGACTTCCTGCGCAAGCCGGAACAGCAGATGTTCTTCACGGCCAACACTGGTTACGTGCCGGTCACGACCGACGTTCTCGATGTCATCGCCAAGAGCGACGAGGCGAACTCGCCAAAGTATGCCACGGCCAAGGTCGGCGTCGAATCCATGAACCAGCCGGCCACCGCCGATACACGCGGCATCCGCCTCGGCTTCTACGTGCAGTTCCGCGAAGTCTTCATGGAAGAAACCCAGAAGGCTTTTGCCGGCCAGCAGACCATGCAGGTCGCGCTCGACAACACCAAGAAGCGCGGCGACCAGCTGCTGCGCCGTTTCGAGCAGACCTACAAGGGCAAGCAGCTTCCCTGATCCACGTCTCGTGATCCTCGCAGCATGGGGCGGTCTCCGCCCCATGCCTTCTCTTAGACGGAACTGTCTCCATGTCGTCGGAATCCTCCCTGTTCAGCCATCGCTGGCTGCCGGCTCTTTTGCTGGCGCCGATGCTGCTGCTGATCGCGTTGTTCTTTTATGTGCCGGTCTTCCAGGCCTTTTACTGGTCGTTTTTCCTCGAGCAGCCGTTTGGCGGCGGTTCGGAATTCGTCGGCCTTGAAAATTTCCAGCGTGTCCTTTCCGATGCGGAATTCTGGGCGGCGACCGGTCGCACGGTCATCTTCATGCTGACGGCATCCTCGCTTGCGGTCGTCGTGCCGCTGATGCTGGCGATTGCCGCCGACCGCAAGATCGGCATGTCCTATCCGGCCCGCAACATTCTGGTCTGGCCGAAGGGCATTGCCGGTGCGTCGATCGGTGTCGTTTTCGCCTTCATCTTCAATCCGTTCGTAGGATTGATGGGGCCGCTCAATGCGCTGTTCCCCGGCCTGTGGAACCCCGGCATCGATGGCACCGACGCGTTCATAACGCTGGTGGCCGCGCATGTTTGGAGCGGCATTCCGTTCAATTTCGTCATTCTGCTCGCCGGCCTGCGCTCGATCCCGCCCACCATGTATCAGGCGGCCGCCATGGATGGCGCAGGTCCCTGGCGCCGCATCTTCGATGTGCAGTTGCCGCTGATCATGCCGCAGCTGTTCCTGACCTTCGTTCTGGAATTCACCGAAAGCATCACTTCGGTCTTCGCGCTGATCGACACCATTACCGGCGGTGGCCCGGGCGGCTCGACCACGCTGCTGGTCTACAAGATCTATGTCGATGGCTTTCGCGGTTTCGATCTTTCCGGCGCCTCCACCCAGACGGCCATCCTGATGGTCTTCGTTCTTATCCTCGCAGCCTGCCAGTTCTACTTCCTCGGCCGGCGCATCAATTACGAGCGCTGAGCCATGGTCGAAAACGCACGCTCCATCAATATCGCCGCCAGCATCCTGCTTGCCATCGGCATTCTCTATATCGTCGGGCCTTTGTACCTGACGCTGTCCACCGCGTCGCAGTCCTATGAATATATGCTGCGCAACGGCCTTGCCTGGGTGCCGGGCACCGAACTCTTTGCCAATATGGGCAAGGTCATTCACGATACGCGCATCCCGATCCAGATGCTCAACAGCATGATCGTGGCCTTCTCCAATGCACTCGCCACCTGCGCCCTGTCCTTCCTGTCTGCCTATGCGATCGTCTATTTCCGTATTCGCTGGGCGGGTGTGGCCTTTGCGCTGATCCTCGCCACCATCATGCTGCCGCTCGATATCCGCGTCATCACTACCTATCAGGTGGCCTCGAACATCTTTTCGCCGCTGAATGCCCTGCTGGATTTTACGGGCCTCAACAGCCTGATCGAGATCGCTTTCGGTTCGCCTGTCCATCTCGAACTCAGTGTGCTCGACACGCATTTCGGCCTGATCGCGCCGTTGGTGGCACATGGCACCGGCACCTTCCTGTTTCGCCAGTTTTTCCTGACCCTGCCAAAAGATCTGTTCAAGGCGGCGCGCATGGATGGGGCAGGGCCGATCCGCTTCCTGATCGATATTCTTCTGCCGCTCGCCCGCACCAGCTTTGCCTCGCTGTTCGTGCTCACCTTCCTCAGCGGCTGGACGCAATATCTGTGGCCGCTGGTCGGCGCGTCCACGCCCGACATGCAGACCGCCGTTGTCGGCCTTGCCCGCCTCGTGCCGGATGCCGACGGCCAAGTGCCCGACTTTCCGATGATCATGGCCGGTGCCGTGCTCGTCTCACTCGTTCCCCTCACGATGATCGCCCTTTTGCAGCGCTTTCTCGTCCAGGGCCTCGTTCTTTCGGAGAAATGATCCCATGACCGCCATCGACACCGCCATTCGCGCCGCCGCGGCCGAGATCGATCTCATCGGCGTCACCAAATCCTATGACGCCAAGAACACCATCATCCCGCCAATCGACGTGACCTTGCGCCCCGGTGAATTCACCGTCGTGCTCGGCCCTTCGGGCTGCGGCAAGTCCACGCTGTTGCAGATGATTGCCGGTCTGGAGCGCGTCTCCGGCGGCAAGATCGTCATCGGCGGTCGTGAAGTGCAGGATCTGGAGCCAAAACATCGCGGTTGCGCCATGGTGTTCCAGAATTATGCGCTTTATCCGCATATGACCGTCGCCGAAAACATGGCCTACAGCCTCAAGGTCGCCGGTGTTTCCAAGGCCGAACGCGCCGAGCGTGTCGGCACGGTCGCAAAAATGCTTGGCCTTGCCGATTACCTCAGCCGCAAACCGGGACAGCTGTCTGGCGGCCAGCGCCAGCGTGTCGCCATCGGCCGCGCCATCATCCGCGAGCCGGGCGTGCTTCTGTTCGACGAGCCGCTGTCGAATCTCGATGCGCAACTGCGCCATGACATGCGTGTCGAACTTGCCGAGCTGCATCGCCGCATCGGCGCGACCAGCGTGTTCGTCACCCACGATCAGGTCGAGGCGATGACGCTGGCCGACCGTATCCTCATTCTCAACAAGGGCCATATCGAGCAGTTCGATACGCCGAAGGCGATCTATCACCATCCGGCTTCCGTTTTCGTCGCCAAATTCATCGGTTCACCGCCGATGAACATCCTGCAGGTCGAAGGCGATGGCTTGGTTCTGCGGCTGGCCGATGGTCAGGCGGTTGCGAATTACGCGGGCAAGGGCAAATTCCAGCTCGGCATCCGCCCGGAAGATATCGCCGTCAACGAAGGCGGGTCGATCAAGACGGAAATCCGTTATCGCGAAGACCTCGGCTCGCACGAAATTCTGGAGACGAAGATCGCCGAGAAGAACCTGCGCATCGCCATGCCCTTCGGCGTCGAGATCGATACGACGCAGACCTTGTCGCTCTCCTTCCCGCAGGCACGCCTGCATCTTTTCGAGGGTGAAAGCGGCCGCGCCATCGCCAACGCTTTTGGTGACGCGCAACCGGCTTCGGTGAAGGAATACCAGTGAGTTACAGGGAATTTATTGCCGACAAGACCCGCGATTGCGCCGTGGTTGCGCATCGCGGCATCTGGCGCAATGCGCCGGAAAACAGTCTGTCTGCCATTCAGCGTGCCATCGATGCCGGTTATGATGTCGTCGAGATCGACATTCGCCGCAGCGCCGATGGTGGCCTTTTCCTGCTGCATGACGACACGTTGGAGCGTATGACGGGTCTCGATCAGAGGCCGGAGGCATTGGCTTCGAGTGATCTTGCCGTCCTGCGTTTGCGCGACCGTGATGGCGGCGAAGGCAATGCCTTCACGCTGGAAAGGTTGCCGAGCCTTGCCGAGGTTTTCGAGCTGACGCGCGGCCGCATTTTTCTGCATCTCGACGTCAAGGAACGCGAGGTGATCCCGGATGTGATCGCTGTCGCCAAGGCCATGGGTGTTGAGCATGAGGTCGATTTCTGGGCTGCGCTGAAAACTGAAAAGGATCTGAATTGGATCCGCAAAACCATTTTGCCGCATGACGCGCTGTTTCTGGCCAAGACCCGGCTCAACGTGCCGGGTGCTGCCACCCAGCTGGCTCTGTTGCATGACCTCTCCCCCGCCGTCTGCGAAATCTATTTCGACAGGCTGGAAGAATTGGCCGCCCTGAAGGATCTTACCCGCACCATCGGCATGGCGCTCTGGGTGAACACGCTCGATAGCGTCGCCTGCGCCGGTTTCACCGATACCGCGGCCCTTGCCGATCCCGATGCCGTCTGGGGACGGCTGATCGATGCCGGCATTTCGGTCATCCAGACCGATGAGGCCGCTGCCCTCAAATCCTATCTCGCGGCCCGCCGCACCTGAATACTCTCCAAGGAAGAATGAAATGACGCATTACGTAGATTATATCGCTGACCAGAACCGCGATCCCGCCATCGTTGCCCATCGCGGCGCCTGGCATGGCGCACCGGAAAACAGCCTCGCTGCCATTGAACGGGCGATCGCCGTTGGTGCAGACGTTGTCGAACTCGATATCCGCAAGAGCGCCGATGGCGAGCTTTTCATCATGCACGACGACACGCTGCTGCGCATGGCCGGTATCGATCGTGATGCCGAAACCTTCACCATTGCCGAACTGCAGGCCATTGCGCTGCGTGAAGACGATGGTGGTGAACATCGTGCGACGACGGACCAGCGCATCCCGACGCTGAAACAGGCACTGGAAATCATCCGCGGCCGCATTTTTGCGGATCTTGATTTGAAAGATCGCGGCCTCTTCTCCGAAGTCGCCGCCTGCGCCCGCGAGATGAACGCCGCATCCTACGTGGACCTGAAGACCCGCGTCATGACACGCGAGGAACTGGATTGGGTCCGCGCCCAGAATATCGATGGCGTGGCCTTCATGGCGATGTCGAAATTCACGGCAGAAAGCATCCATGAGACGATGGCGCTGCTGTCGGAAATCAAGCCTTTCATGTGCGAAATGCGTTTCGACAGCCTCGAAACCATCAAGGCAAACCGCCAGATGTTTCGCGACGCCAACATGGCGCTGTGGACGAATACGCTCAACATGGAAGCCAGTGGTGAATGGGTGGACAAGACGGCACTTATCGATCCCGGCCGCATCTGGGGTACGTTGATGGAAGCCGGTGTCAGCGTCTTCCAGACCGATGAGCCGGAAGCACTCAATGCCTATCTGGAGGCACGCCGCGCATGAAAACCGTCAGCGACGAACTTCTCGATGAACTGATGGACTACATGCGTGAAGCAGCGGAAGGAGAAATCCTGCCGCGCTTCCGGTCGGTGACATCGGACAGCATCCGCGCCAAGACGATGGCCGACGATATCGTGACGGATGCCGATATCGCCTCCGAACGGGTAATCAGCGAGAGATTGAAGGCGCGTCTGCCGGGCATCACCATCATCGGCGAGGAGGCGGTATCCGACGATGCCTCCATCCTCGCAAAACTAGCCGATGCGGATCTGGCGGCTGTGATCGACCCGGTCGATGGCACTTGGCATTTTGCGCATGGAACGCCGATGTTCGGCAGTATTCTGGCCATCGTTTCGGGTGGACAAACCATTGTCGGCATTATCCATTATCCGGTTCTGGGCGATTTTTTGGTGGCACGGCCGGGGCAGGGTGCGTGGCATGTGGCAGCAGATGGTTCGCAGACGCGCCTTTCGGTTGCTGCGCCAAGCCCGATCAACGAGATGCACGGTTTCATCCCGCTGCATATGTTTGAGCCTGGTATGCGTTCCGAGCTCGCATCACGCGTTTTGCGATTTCTGCGTATCACGACCTGGCGTTGTTCGGCTTGGGAATACCGGATGCTGGCAACGGGCGCGATGAGCTTCTGCCTCAACGAAAGCCTGAAGCCATGGGATCACGCTGCCGGGGTTCTTATACACGCTGAAGCGGGTGGTTACGCCGCGACTCTAGCCGGCGAGGCGTATCGGCCGACGATGACGGAAGGTTATTTGCTGACGGCCCCCAGCGAGAAGTCATGGAATCTCGTTTGCGACGCTCTAACTTCGTCTCTTTGATGGGCACTCTCGACAACTAGGATGTCGAGCAATGCAATTTCCATAACCTATCTTACCTTGAAAAATCCTGTAAGCACCTGATTAGGTATATCTTTTATCCATCTCTAATGACCGGTGCATTCAGTATGCGTGAGAAAGGGCGGTCAATACCGCCCTTTCTGCTTTCTACCGACGCTTTTTCCGCCAAGGCGCGTCGCGCTGCCAGTCGCCGGCCATGATGCTGCCGAACGGGATGACCTCGTCGACCACCTCGGCCAGACCGTAGTGCTGAATCTGGGCGCGAACGCTGGCCGCCGATTTGTAAGCCCCCGGCAATTCGGAAATATCCGCATTGCCGGAGAAAAACCGGACATCGAGCCCCACCGTTTCCTTCGCCATGATGTCGGCGATGTTGTTCGGGCTCAATCCACGTGAGTCTGCGCCGTACTTGTCCGCCAACTGCCGGATATGTGCACTACGGGAGAGATTTCGTCCCGCACCATGCGGTGAGAAGCCGAGACCATTTGCGGCGTTTGACCCGCGGACGATCAGGATTGGTTCCGCCATGTTGAGCGGAATGATCGTCAGATCGGTCGCATCATCCGCCCAACCATCGAAGGCCGGCGTCGCACCCTTGCCGTGATAGAAGAGCCCATCCGACTTCCGGAACACGAAATTATGCTCGTTCCAGAAACGGTCCGACACTTTCGCGGTAAGCTTTTCAGCCGCCATATCGTGCAGAACGTAATGGTTCTCACTGGTCCACTGGCGGATGATCTGCAAAGCTGACCAGTAGAGGTCGCCTTCCTCCGTATCCGCACTGATCCAGGCGTTGTCACGATGCGTTTCCGGCGAAAGCAGTTCGCGGAACTTGTTCGCTACCTTCATGCCACGCTCATAGAGCCGGGCGCCTGGTGCGCGCGATCCATGATGTGTGACGAGCGCGGTCTCGCCAGTGGACTTCATCGTGCCGACATAGGCGAAATGGTTGCCGTCACCTTGCGTGGCGAAATGCTCGACCGCGACATTGAGCGCTGCACCAGTGAGATACGGGTTTTCATTAAAGGCAGCGAGTGTCGCGTCCGACGGCTTGATCTGCCGCCCACGCTCACGACCACCCGGACCAAAGTGGGTCACGGAATGGATAGCGTCCAATAGCGCCTTCGGATCGACACCGGAGAAAACGGAAATCGCCATCGAGCAGCAGATATCGGCCGAATGCATGCCCGGATGGATTGCCTCCGAAGCGACGACCCCGCCGACCGGGATGGTTCCGACCGGTCCGGCCGGGCAGGCATCCGGCATGATGGCAGCGGCACGCACCACCGGAGTGCGCACCAGCGCACGCATGGTGGCGTTCACCTTTTCGACATTGTCCTGCTCGAAAGCATTTTCGGCGCGGATGTTCGAATAGATTTCGAAATCACCTTCTATTCGTAGCGGAACGGTCGGAGCCGGCTGGAATGTCCGCGCTGCTACGATGGCCGCATCCATCGAGCCACCTTCACCCAGTATCTTGTTGGCAGCATCGAGTGCCGGGCGAAACCACTTGCCCTGCGGCATACCAGCGTCGATCAAATCCTGTCCGCTTACGATCTCAATCATCTTCTTTTCTGCGATTGCAGTCCTTCTATACATTGGTTTTCCGGACGAAGACCTCGGTCCGGCCCTCCATGCATTTCAAGTTGCGTGCCAATTCACCTGCAAACAGGCCAGCGGGTCTAGAAAATATCTTATCCAATTGATTTCGTTGAATAGAAATGGTGTTGAATTTTCACGTTGTATCGAGTTGTCGCGAAAAGGAGGAGGCGATATATTATCCAATAATATCGAAATTATAAATTTGGATAATCCATGAAGCGTCGCGTTGCCATTAGCATTCTTGGAACGGCACTTGACTTCGGCAAGCGCGAAGATCGTTGGAGCCGGTGGCGCCCCAATGTCGGCCTCGCCCAACAGCCGGGCCTTTTCTTTGATCGCGTCGAACTGATCCATGACACCCATTTCGAATGGTTGGCCAGAATTGTTGTAGGCGATATTGAAACCGTCTCTCCCGCCACGGAAGTGCGTCGGCACCATATCAATCTGACCAATCCTTGGGATTTCTCCGAGGTCTATACGAAGCTCAGGGATTTCGCCCGCGGATACGATTTTGATCCGGATACGGAAGATTATCTCGTCAACATCACCACTGGCACGCATGTGGCGCAGATCTGCTGGTTCCTCCTGACTGAGGCCCGCATCATTCCCGGCCAGTTGCTGCAACTGTCACCGCCGCGCGATCGCGAGCCGGAGCATGATTATGCTGGTACGCATGCGGTCATCGATCTCGACCTGTCGCGATATGATGAGATTGCTACCCGTTTTGCGTCGGAACGGGATGAGGCTGCTTCATTTCTTAAATCGGGCATTTCAACACGTAATACGGCCTTCAACCATATGATCGACGAGATCGAACGCGTGACGATGCGCTCGACTGCGCCGGTCCTGCTAACCGGCCCAACGGGTGCGGGAAAATCACAGCTGGCAAAGAAGATCTATGAGCTAAAGAAATCGCAGCGAAAGGTCACCGGGCCATTCGTTGAGGTAAACTGTGCCACATTGCGTGGCGATCAGGCAATGTCGGCCCTGTTCGGTCATGTGAAGGGCGCCTTTACCGGTGCGTCCGGCGAGCGTGCCGGTCTTATGAGGTCTGCGGACAAAGGTGTCCTCTTTCTCGATGAAATCGGCGATCTGGGGCTGGACGAGCAGGCCATGTGTCTGCGTGCCATCGAGGAAAAGCGTTTTCTGCCTGTGGGGGCGGACAAGGAGGTCTCGGCAGACTTCCAGCTTCTCGCCGGCACCAATCGGGATTTGCGCCTGGACGTGCAGAAAGGGCGGTTTCGTGAGGATCTTTTGGCGCGCCTCAATCTATGGACGTTTAGGCTTCCCGCCCTTCGTGAACGCAGGGAGGATATCGAGCCCAATCTCGATTTCGAACTTCGCCGCTTTCTCGAGCGCGAGGGGCAGAACGTGACCTTCAACAGGGAGGCCCGCGAACGCTATCTTGTCTTTGCGACTGGGCCTGAAGCGGCATGGAGTGCTAACTTTCGGGATCTCTCCGCATCTGTCACTCGCATGGCGACGCTCGCGCCGCAGGGCCGCATCACAGTCCATGTCGTGGCTGACGAAATCGAACGCCTCAAGATGGCCTGGGAAGGCACGCCGGTATTTTCGATTAATAACGAATTGGTGGTGAAAATTTTGGGGCAGGATGCGCTGGATCAACTGGATCTTTTCGACGTCGCGCAGCTGGCTGCCGTATTGAAAGTATGTGGTGACCACACGACGGCCAGCGCCGCAGGGCGAGCATTGTTCGCCAAATCCATGCTGGAGAAAAAAAGCAGCAACGACGCCGATCGTCTCAGTAAATATCTGGCCCGCTTCGGTCTGAAATTTGATGATATCCGGCAGGCATATAGCAGGTTTCGGCCGGATCGCTCTGACGCATTCAACGATGTTGGCGAGCAGAGATATCCCTGACGCTCAACCAACGAAGGGCTCATGCTGTCAAAACCTTCGGCTTACGGCCGCGCTTTTTCGGCGCGTCGGCTTTTGCCTCTTTTTTCAGTTGTGGGCCGTCGAGATCGCCGGTCGCTCGAAAATGTTCATAGGACTTGCTGATGTGCCTCTTCATCAGTTCCTCCGCATCGCCTGCTCTTCGCTCCGAAATGACCTTCAGTATTGCGTCATGCTCGTCGGCAGCCTCGTGCATGCGCCCATTCTTGTAGGTGGCATGAAGATGCGAGAAATGCAGGACGTCTGGACCCATGAGTGCAATCAGCGAACGCAGCAGGTTGTTGTTGGTGGCCTCTGCAATCTTGAGGTGGAACAGCAAGTCTTCTTCGAGAGTGAATGCGCCGGCATTTGCTTGTTCCTTCATATGACGATGGGCGTTTTCGATCGCGCTGATCTGTTCCGGCGTTGCGCGCTCCGCCGCAAGCTTGGCAGAAAGAGCTTCCAGCGCGCCGCGCACCTCGATCAGCATTTCCGGGCTCATGTCGTCTGCGTGAAGAATATTGCTGATCAGACCAATCAGAACATGTTCACTGAGATTTTCCACGACCGTGCCGCTTTGCGGCGAGGTCTTTACGATCCCGAAAAATTCCAGTCGGCGCAATGCCTCGCGCACCGGGCCGCGCCCTACGTCGAACCGCTCGGCGAGTGTGCGTTCTGACGGCAATTTCTGGCCGGCTCTTATAATGCGCCGCGCAATTAGGTTGCTGATCTGCTCGATGATTATGTCTGCAGGCCGGCGAATTCGGACTTTTTTCAAATGCTGAGAAAAATCGGCGTCGTCATCCTGCATGGCGTATACCTGTTTGCCTTTCTAAATTGGTCAAAAATAAACCAGTCGTTTAATGCGTCAACTGGGTGCTCGAATTCGCTCCATTATAAAGCACGGATGGCGATATGGCTATTGGTTCGCCGGCCAACTGTCGTCCCTAGAAGATCTAGCGACCTCCTTTTAAGTGCATCTGGAATTGCGATATCTGAAAGGTACCGCAGCTCTCTGTGGGATAATTGCAATGCTCTGAATCCACGGCATGCGTCCGAATGTAGCAATTCACTTCGGCCATGCGTCTTGACGTTGCGACAATAAAATATTTAATTGGTGAGTATTAAACCAATTTACCAGTTGGGTGTTCATGAAACTGGTTGCAGAGGTGGAGGTAGGGCGCATTCGTGAACGCCAGGCGGGGAGAGCAGAGAGCGCCGCGTAGGTTGCTGCGGTAAATCAAAAAGTTTCATGCCCGCGTAGAGGAAATTTCAATTGGGTCCGGCGTGCCGAGGGTGCAGTCCGGATATCACGCCAAGGGCTGACGGCCGTTTGGTCGACTATTTACGTCAAGGAGGAGTTTTTAATGAATTCTGTCGAAATAACTAATCGTAATAATGTCCAGGCATTGGATGCGGCGCTGCGGATCATCGTGGCGGACGCCAATCTGCTGCCGCATCGTGCTCTTCTGGAGGCGAGCCTTCCCGCGGGAGTAAGTGTAATTTGGCATGAGCGCTTTGACGAAGCTGCTGCGATCAGGGATCTGCCGGGATGCAACGTTTTTGTTGGTCCGCAGTTCACGCCCGGCATGGGCAAGGCAGCCGACAGCCTTCGTCTGGTTCATGTGGGCGGGGCCGGATATGATGGCATCAACATGGACGCGCTGCCTGCGGGTGCAATATGCGCGAATACCTTCAATCATGAAGCGTCGATCGCGGAGTATGTTGCCGCAACGTCCGTTTTTGTCCGCCGCCAGTTTGCGCAGCAGGATCGCGCCTTGCGACAGGGACATTGGGCTTCTTCCGTCTATGAACCGGAACGGGCCCAGTTGGGGGCTATCGATGGTGCCACAGTTGGTATCGTCGGCTATGGACATATCGGTTCGCGGACATGGAAGGTCATGCGCGCCCTCGGCGCACGCGGCGTAGCAGTTACGGCACAGGCCGTCGATGTTGAGCAGGAGGGGTTGGCCTGGGCGGAAGATCTGAGTGGCCTCGACCGGCTGCTGGCTGAAAGCGATGTCATCGTGCTTTGCGTGCCGCTTCTGCCCGAGACACGCCACATGATCGGCGAAAAGCAGCTTGCATCGATGAAGGACACCGCCGTTCTGGTCAATGTCAGCCGTGGACCATTGATCGATCCCGATGCTCTCTATGCTGCCTTGCGCGATCGTCAGATCGGTGGCGCGGTGATCGACGTCTGGTATCAATATCCGCAGAAGGGTGCCGAGGCGCAGCCATCTGCCCTCCCGTTTGGCGAGCTCGATAACGTGTTGATGACGCCGCACATTTCCGGTGTCACGCGTCAGACCTTCGAGGGGCGTGTACGCGATATTGCGGCCAACATCACCAATCTGCAGGCCGGGGCCCCATTGAAGAACGTCGTTTTTACGAAGTAACGCCGTCTTCACACAGCTTCTTACGATCGGTTTTTAACTCGGACGCATACGCTCCGTGAGAGCGTTTGCACGCCCTGTTCATGCCGCTGCCCAACGAAACGTCCGCGTATCGCAGATGGCGGGACACCTGTGTCCAGGCGGGGGCCATTCAAGGATCAAACATCATGACAGAGCTTACCAATGCTGCGATTGAGGTCGATGACGCACCTCCTGCCGATCCGGCGCATGTCAAGCGAGCCGCCGTTGCCGGCCTCGTCGGAACCATGCTCGAAAACTATGACTTCGTCATTTATGGAACGGCGTCGGCGCTTGTCTTCAGCAAGCTGTTTTTCCCATCTTACTCTCCTACAGCGGGCATGATTGCCGCCTTCGGCGCCTATGCGATCGGCTTTCTTGCCCGGCCTCTCGGCGGACTGTTTTTCTCGCACTACGGCGAAAAGTTCGGCCGCAAATGGGTTCTGGTCACCACGCTTTTCCTCATGGGCGGCGCGACCTTTGCGATTGGTTGCCTGCCAACTTATGAAACGGCGGGCATGTGGGCTCCGCTCCTCCTCGTTCTGTGCCGTTTCCTCCAGGGTTTCGGTGCCGGGGCAGAGCAGTCGGGCGGCGCGACGCTGCTGACGGAAACCGCACCTTTAGGCAAAAGAGGGCGGTTATCATCCTTCATCATGGTGGGGGCGGCACTCGGTACCGCGCTCGGAGCGATCGCCTGGATTGCCGCTCAGCAGCTTCCCGATGAAGCGATCATGAGCTGGGGTTGGCGCGCCATTTTCTGGAGCAGTATCTTCGTCACGATCTTCGCGATGATCATGCGTGCAAAGCTGGCGGAAAGCCCGGTCTTCGTTGAACTGAAGAAGAAGGGGCACGGTCAGGATCAGGCGCCTCTCAAGGTTGTCGCGAAACATGGCACCAAGAATGTCCTCAAGGTGATCTTCATGAACTGGGGCGTTTCCACCCAGTCCTACACCTACCAGGTGTTCATGATTTCCTATCTGGTGACGGTCGTCGGTGTCGATACGCATTTCGTCCCGCCTGTTCAATTGGCGGCGGCAATCTGCGCGGCTTTTGCAGCCTTCGCTATGGGTTACCTGTCCGACTATGTCGGGCGCCGGAAGATGACGCTTATTCTGACCGGGCTTCTCGTGATCACGCCGTTCCTGACCTTCCCGGGCCTCAATACCGGCTCGCCTGCAATGATCACCTTCGTCCTCGTCTTCGGCTACATGTTCGCAGCCCAGGGTGTAACCGGCGTCCATATGAGCTTCTTCCCGGAAATTTTCGGCAGCCGGTACCGCTATGCCGGTGTGACACTGGGACGCGAATTCTCGTCGATCATTGGTGGCGGCATCGCACCATTGTTGTGCGCGGCACTTCTCGGCTGGTTCGCCAATTCCTGGATCCCCGTCGCCATCTACATGTCCCTGACAATGCTGGTCTCCTTCATCGTGACCTACTCATTGCCGGAGACGGCAGACCGCGACCTCAATCTTCCGGAAGACGCGAAGTGGGGTGAAGCAAGGCTTGGTGCAGGTCGCAAAGCCTGACCCCAGCATTCCGGGGTCGCCTATCCGGCGGCCTCCGATCCCTCACACCTGACACCTTTTTGGAGAAGACGATGAAGTCGAAGAGTGGCACAGCTCGGATTGTGGGCGCCTATGCAGCCCAACCCACGGATCTAAAGGACCGCCATGCTTATCTGGACGCGATCCTTGCACAGCCAGACATCGACGGTCTGGAAATGTCTTGGGGATCGCCGTCCTGGCAAGATGATCTTCCGATCCTTCAAGGCATATTCGGCGCGCGTGCAAAGGCTGGACGTCATGTGTTGACGCTTATCGGAGCCCAAGCCCAGCAGGTTGCACAGAACGGCGCCTTCGGGCTGGCCTCCGCAAGCGAAGACGGGCGCCGCGCCGCTATCGATCTCGTGCGTTCCGTTCATGCCGATCTGAGCCGGTTTCTTGACCAGGGGCAACACATCGTTGCCGTCGAAATTCACTCCTATCCATCCGTGCCGGCTGAAAACGCAAAGGAATCCCAGAAGGCCCTACGGCAGTCTCTCGCTGAAATCCTTGATTGGGAGTGGGGCACGACATGTGTCGTGGTTGAGCATTGCGATGCGCGCAACGGCGATTATCCTTGGCAGAAGGGGTTGTTGCCGCTCGAACTTGAAATGGAGGTCGTCGCTGAACTGGCACAATCTGGCCGGCCGGTGTCAATGGCGGTCAACTGGGGCCGATCAGCACTCGAGCAACGTGATGCTGATGCCCCTGAACGTCATGCCCGGACACTCAAAGACGCAGGTCTGCTCGCCGGAGTGATGTTCTCGGGAGCGGCATCAAAAGACAGCGAATACGGACCGGCCTGGGCGGATGTCCACCCGCCTCTCAATGACGATTTGCCGGAATCTGCAATGACCCGAAAGCACATTGCGACACTGGCGGAACTGGCCGGGGATACCCTCTTGTTCGACGGCGTGAAGGTCGCAATTCGCCCGGTGAATGCGACTGTCGAACAACGGCTCCGGATTGTTCGGAATACCCTCGCGGCGATGCCTCCTAGAAGAATTTAACAATGGTTTCGGGAAGTTGAGCGTGGTTCGGCCACATACGAACTCGCTGCTTCCTCCGGGCTCCTAGCCGGCCCTCATTCCCTAGATCCAAAAATCGGCTGAGCTCCCAATCAGCCCAATGCAAAAGGAGATACCAAATGCGAGGATGCGTTCTACACGGACAAAAGGATTTGCGCCTTGAAACGCTCGAAGAGCCCGAGCTGAAGGCCGGCGAAGTCCGGGTCAAGATCGCCATGGGCGGTATTTGCGGGTCTGACCTCCATTACTATTTTGAAGGGCGCGTCGGAGATTTCGCCGTCCGCGAACCGTTCATTCTGGGGCATGAGTTCAGCGGCGACGTGATTGAGGTTGCAGCCGGCGTGACGTCTACGCGCATCGGCGACCGGGTGGCGATCAATCCCGGAAAACCTTGCCAATCCTGCCCGCAATGCCTGCGCGGTCAGCAGCATTTGTGCTCTAACATGATCTTTTTCGGCAGTGCCTCGCGCTTCCCGCATGTTCAAGGCGGTTTTCGTGAAACGTTGGTGGTCCGCGACTATCAATGCTACCCGGTTGCGCCGAAGACGCCGCATGAAAACATCGTATTTGCAGAGCCCTTTGCCGTCGCGCTGCATGCCGTGGCACAGGCCGGAAGCCTGCTTGGCCAGCGCGTCCTGATCACGGGGGCGGGTCCGATCGGTTGCCTGATCGCCGTTGCTGCCAAACGCGCCGGTGCCGCATATATCGCGATTACCGATGTTGCCGACCAGCCATTGAAGATCGCTGCCAAAATCGGTGCGGATGAGACGGTGAATGTTGCCAAGGACACCGAGATCCAGACGAGCTGGCAGGTCGATCGCGGTCAGTTCGACGTCACTTTCGAAGCATCCGGTAATGCCAAGGCAGTGGAAACCTGCGTTCTGAGCACACGTCCCGGCGGCACGATGGTGCAGGTCGGCATGTTGCCACCGGGACTGACCGGGGTCCCGATCAATCGCCTTCTCGCCAAGGAGGCAACGCTCAAGACATCGTTCCGCTTCAACGAGGAATTCGGCTGGGCAGTCGCAAATCTGGCCGACGGCAGCGTCGACCTTTCGCCTTTGGCCACAGCCCGCTTCCCCATGGAAAAAGCGAATGAGGCTTTTGAGGCCGCACACGATCGATCGCAGAACATGAAAGTCCAGATCGTGTTCTGAAGACTGTCCGGCGGCCTCTCCCGCCGCCGGCAGTCCACCTGAATGAGATGCGGCAGAAGGTTTACATCCTACGCCGCGACCTCGCCACCGGACGTTTTTTGCTCTTTAGACAGACAGGATATCCCATGAAAATCACGAGTATAGAAACACTTCGCACCGACGAGTTTTCCAACGTCGTCTGGGTACAGGTCCATACCGATGCCGGCATTATCGGGCTTGGTGAAACCTTCTACGGTGCGGCCTCTGTAGAGGCGCATATCCACGACGTTCTGGCCGGCCGCCTGCTCGGCAAGGACCCGTTGCGCATCGAGGCGCTTGCGCGCGAACTGGTCAACTTGCCCATGGCTCAGTCTTCGACGGGGGCCGAATATCGTGCGGCATCTGCCATCGATCTCGCGCTCTGGGACATCTTCGGCAAGGTCTGCGATATGCCGGTGCACCAGATGCTCGGCGGTCTCGCGCATGACAAAGTGCCGGTATACAATACCTGCGCCGGTTACGGTTACGTGCGCTCCAACAAGATCAAGCCGGTCGATACCTGGAATTTCAAGGATGCAGAAGGCCCTTACGAGGACCTCAACGGCTTCATGACCGATGCGGGCGCGCTGGCTGAAAGCCTGCTGGAGCAGGGTATCACTGGCATGAAGATCTGGCCATTCGACCCGGCTGCAATCGAGAACGACGGGCGTTTCATCACCGCCGAGCAGATGCGCCGCGCGGTGGAGCCGTTCGAAAAGATCCGCAAGGCCGTCGGCGACAAGATGCAGATCATGGTGGAGTTCCATTGCTTGTGGAACCTTCCGACGATCAAGAAGATCGCCAGGGTTCTCGAAGCTTATGAACCGACCTGGTACGAAGATCCGATCCGGATGAACTCAATCCAGGCGCTCTCCGAACTTGCGGGTTCAACCTCCGTGCCGATCTGCGCCTCCGAGACACTGGGCTCACGATTCCCCTACAAGGACATGCTGGAAGCCGGTGCGATCGGCATCGTCATGACCGACCTCGTCTGGACCGGCGGCTTGACAGAAGGGCGCAAGATTGCCGCTCTCGCCGACACCTACCACAGGCCCTATGCGCCGCACGATTGCACCGGCCCGGTTGCCTATGTGGCGGCCGTCCACTCCTCGCTTTCCCAGCCAAACACGATGATCCAGGAGTCTGTCCGGGCCTTCTATACCGGCTGGTACAAGGAGCTCGTCACCGAACTTCCCCGCATCGAAAACGGCCATGTCCTGCCCATGCAGGGACCGGGGCTCGGCACTGAATTGCTGCCACAGGTCTTCGAACGGTCGGACCTGCATGTCCGCCGCACTGCTCTCTAAGAAAGGATATTGAAATGACCACCAAAATGTTCGACCTGACCGGCAAGACGGCCCTGGTAACCGGATCTGCTCGGGGTATTGGCAACGCAATTGCGCGCGGGCTCGGCGATGCGGGCGCAGCCATCATCCTCAGCGATATCAATGCGGAGGGTCTCGGCAAAGCCGCAGCGGAGGCGCGCAAGGACGGATACACCGTGCATGAAGCTGTTCTTGACGTTACGGACGAAGAATCTGTGGCTTCTGCATTCGCGAAGTTCGACGAACAGGGCCTGCATGTCGATATTCTTGTCAACAATGCAGGTATCCAGATCCGTGGCCCATTGCTCGATTTTCCTGCCGACGATTTCCGCAAGGTCATCGACACAAATCTCACCAGCGCTTTCCTGGTTGGCCGCGAAGCTGCTCGACGGATGGTCAAGAAGGGTGGCGGCAAGATCGTCAATATCGGTTCGTTGACGAGTGAGCAGGCCCGCGTGACGACGGCGCCTTACACTGCAGCCAAGGGCGGCATTCGTCTGCTGACCAAGGCCATGACCGCAGAATGGGCCGAGCACAATATCCAGATCAACGCCATTGGGCCGGGTTATCTAATAACCGATATGACCAAGCCTCTTGTCGAAGACGAGAAGTTCGACTCGTGGGTGAAGCAGCGCACTCCGGCGCGCAAATGGGGCGTCCCGGCCGATCTTGTCGGCACTGCCGTCTTCCTGTCCTCTGCCGCCTCAAGCTTTGTCAACGGGCAGTTGATCTTCGTTGATGGTGGTATCATGGCTGTTTATTGACCTGAACGCCTGACACGACGCAGGCACTAACAAACAAGGCCATTTGTGTAATAGCCATGCGATTACTGGTCGCCCGCCTTTATTATGGGCGTGGCGACCTCGGTATGAAAACTCGGGATTGTTGTATTTATTGGTTTTGATACGCAACCAGGCGCTTCCGCCAGTTCGAATCTCATCAAGAGCATAGGAAGTTTACAAGTCTCCGTGCACTCTGGCTTCCGGAACCATTGAGACTTGTAAAATTCTCCCACTCAAGTCGCTTCATAGAAAGCTCTTCCGCATGGACGTCGAAGAGCTTTTTTCGTTTGGCCTTCGTGTCCAATTCGCCGACTCGTAGCCGCTTCAGTTAGTCGTAGCGCTTCAAGCCCTCGAACCGCTTCTTCAGGATCATCGCCGCGAGGATGGAGGCAGTGCTGTCGTGCATCCACGGCTTGATCCGATCCATGGCCCGAACATCAACGCTCCTGGAGGAGATGATTACAACCAGCTTGGCTTTACGGCATCCGGCAGCGATACGCTCCGGCATTGCGAGGATCTGCTGGCGATGCTTATAGCGGGAAGGGCAGCCGAGCAGATCGTAGTCGGCAAGGTGTCCGCCGGTTCTGGGGGATCCGACCAAAGCGATCTGGCGCGGGCGACGAGGTTGACGCTCGCCCTGGAACACAGCCTCGGCTTTGGCGCGATCCAACCGCCACTCTACCGCGATGACAAGGATCTGAATCCGGCATTTTACGGCAATCCGGGTGGCTCGCGTTCACGCGCGGTTCTCGCTCGTGCAATGGAGAGTATATGCGAGAACCGGCACAAACTCGATGCGCTCACCGAGCCGTTAGCGATCGGCGCATTTGCGTTTATTCCAAGTGCCAGATCAAACAGAATGGCGAAATACAGGCCCATTTAAGCAAACGTGACGATGGTCGTAGTAGAAGGGAGCGAGGCATCATGCTTTACGTTGTGGGGTTGCGGCGAATGGCTCCTGGCTGAAACACACCAATGTGGTAGCATAGGCAAATGCAGCTCACGCTTTTTTCGGATTATAGTCTTCGTTTGATGATGTATGTCGCGATGTCCAATGGGCGGCGCGTCACGATCGAGGAAGCCGCAAACGCTTACGATATCTCGCGAGCGCATCTGATGAAGGTGGCGCAATTTCTGGTGCGGGAAGGTTTCCTGGAAGCCACCCGAGGCCGTACCGGGGGCCTCACTCTGTCGCGCTCCGCTGAAGAGATATCACTCGGTAGCCTTGTTCAGGCAACTGAAACGGGATTTGATCTCGTCGAGTGCTTCGGCGAGGGAGGCCGGTGTAAAATCGGGCAGGTCTGCCGCTTGCGCGGCGTACTGGGGGAGGCGATGCAGGCTTTTCTGCAGGTGCTTGATCGTTACACGCTTGCCGACATGGTATCCCGATCGGAAGATTTCGATTTTCTTAGAGTCGCCTGACCCCCACAGCATCACTGCCTGCCTTACCTGCGGATCAACGCTGTAGTTGCATTATCATAATCAAATTCTGAAAATGCGTGTTCCCGGTAAATGAGATCCATACCGTTGTTTCGTAGGAGGATTTTTTGATCCTCCGATGAAGAAAAGCTGTTTCAGTTAGCGCTCTAAAACATGCATCTGGAATACTTGATTTGGATCAACGAGCTTTCTCTAGGCCCGCTCTAAACCCGTTCGCAACACCAAGGCAACGTGGAGGAAGCGAAGAGCCTTATGTGCGCGCAGTCTCGAAATCCGCTGGAATACTTCTCGGTCCAAACTTTCATGCTGGCGGTGTTCGCGTGTCTTGTTCTAACGCTCTCCTGGGCTGCTCCCGCCCATGCAGCTAACCGCTTGCCAACCTATCTGGAAGAGGTGAAGCCGAGCGAACTGTTTGCGGACGCGGATCGTTTCGGGACACCCGTGGGCGAGCCTCCCATCGCTCCTGTCCTTCGTGGTGACGAGGTTCTCGGCTTCGCCTATCTCAATTCCGATTTCTCCAGTTCCATCGGGTATTCGGGCAAGCCCATCCACATCGTAGTCGGCATTGACCAGAAGGGAGTGATCCGCGGGTTCAAGCTCGTTCACCATGACGAGCCGATCGTCCTGATCGGCATCCCGGAGGCGAAGGTTGTCGCCTCCATGAATGCGCTCCTGAACAAGGATCTTGGGCGGGTCGCATCCGGCGCGGAAATGCCGCCGCAAGTCGATATCGTCAGCGGCGCCACGGTCACCGTTCTTGTCATGGGTGACAGCATTTCGCGAGCGGCGGTCCAGCTTATCCGGTCCAGCCGGCTTGGTGGCGATGTCGCAGTGACTGCAGCAGAGCCGACATTTATCCGCAAACTCGACCCTTCGAAATCGGAGATCCGCGACTGGGAGACGCTGCTGGGCGACGGCTCCGTGCGCAGCCTGCGGATGACCGTTGGCGAAGTTTCCGAAGATTTTCGAAAAGCAGGAAAGACAGTTGCCGCAGACAAGCCAGAAACGCATGATCCCAATGACAGGTTTATCGATCTCTATCTCGCCCCTGTCAGTGTTCCGTCGATCGGCCGTTCCTTGCTGGGTGATGTTTCCTACGAGCGTCTCGCGTCTCGTTTGAAGCCAGGTCAGTCTGCCATTCTTGTTGCCGGTGACGGTGCCTATTCGTTCAAGGGCTCGGGTTATGTGCGCGGCGGCATATTCGACCGCATCGAATTGCTGCAGGAAGGTCAGGGATATCGTTTCCGTGACCGAAATCACACCCGCATTCCGGTATTGGCAGCCGAAGGGGCGCCAAGGCTTCGTGAGATCGCGCTTTTTGTGGTGCCGCAAGAGTTTACATTCGACGTCACCCAGCCGTTCGATTTGCAGATGCTGGTCCAGCGCAATACCGAGGGGCGCGATAAGGCGATCATACCCTACAATCTTTCGTATGTTCTGCCCGACAGCTACGTGGTCGTCGAAAAAGTCGAAAAGGCCGCAGTCGCACAGCCCGCTCCCGCGCAGGCCGCGATCGATCAGCCAGCCGGCATCCGTCCGGAAGTAGCGATTGTCGATGAGCAGGCATTGTGGATGCGGATATGGGATATGAACCGTATCAAGATCGGTATCACGGTCTTCGCTCTGCTAACCTTGACGGCGATCTTCTTCTTCCAGGACTGGCTGATGAAGCGCCCCGTATTTTTCCGGTGGCTGCGTGCGGGGTATCTGCTTTTCGCGTTGGTCTGGCTAGGTTGGTACGCTAATGCGCAGTTGTCGGTCGTCAACGTCCTCACCTTCGTCAACTCGCTCGTCACCGGCTTCAATTGGGAATTTTTCCTTTCTGCGCCGCTTATCTTCATCCTGTGGGCTGCGGTGGCCGCCGGTCTTCTGTTCTGGGGGAGGGGGCCATTCTGCGGTTGGCTCTGTCCGTTCGGAGCGCTGCAGGAACTGACCAACAACATCGCGCAATGGCTGAAAGTGCCACAGTTGAAATTGCCATGGGGTTTGCACGAACGTCTGTGGCCGCTGAAATACATAATCTTCCTCGGCCTCTTCGGACTGTCGCTCTATTCCGTCGCGCTCGCTGAAATGTTCGCCGAGGTCGAGCCGTTCAAGACCGTGATCATTCTGAAGTTTGCGCGCGAATGGCCCTTCGTCATCTTTGCCCTGACCATGCTGAGTGCCGGGCTGTTCATAGAACGTTTTTATTGCCGCTATCTCTGCCCGCTTGGCGCAGCGCTCGCCATCCCTGGACATATCCGCATGTTCGAATGGCTCAAACGATGGGGAGAATGCGGTTCTCCCTGCCACCTGTGCGCCAAGGAATGTCCCGTCAACGCGATCCATCCCGAGGGCAAGATCAATGTCAACGAATGCATTTACTGCATGCATTGCCAAGAGCTCTACCACGATGATCAGCGCTGTCCGCACATGATCCAGGTGCGCCGGAAAAGGGAAAAATTCATGGCCCTTTCATCTCCCGCGTCCCGGGGCGAGGTGCCGGCCAGGACAGTCGTCACCCACAACGGCGCCCCGATCCAGAAAGGCGGGGAACCGTCGGGAAATCCCGCCTAATCAATCAACTAGGAGAGGAAACGAGGAAACAATGACCAGTGAGAATAACTCCTTACGCCTGAACAGGCGTCAAATTCTCGGCTCGACGGCGTTCGCCGCAGTGGCAGGGGCTGCCACTGTGGGTGGTGCGCTCAGCCTTAGCGGCGGCACTGCAACAGAAGTTGCCGCACAGCCGGCATCCGGCAACAATTACGAAATCAAGCCGGGCGAGTTGGACGAATATTATGCATTCTTTTCCAGCGGCCAGACCGGCGAAGTCCGTGTCGTCGGCGTGCCGTCCATGCGCGAACTGATGCGCATTCCGGTGCTGAACCGTTGCAGCGCCACCGGCTGGGGACAGACGAACGAAAGTCGCAAGGTGCTGACGGAAGGCCTGCTGCCGGAAAACAAGGAATATCTGGCCGACAAGGGCGGGATCTATCTCAACGGTGACCTGCATCACGTCACGCCGTCCTATACGGATGGAACGTTCGATGGTCGTTACCTGTTTGCGAACGACAAGGCGAACACACGTATCGCTCGTGTCCGTCTCGACGTAATGAAGACCGACAAGATACTGCAGATCCCCAACGCACACGCCATTCATGGCCGTTGCCTGCAGAAATACCCGAAGACCAACTACGTCTTCTGCAACGGCGAAGATCGCGTGCCGCTTCCAAACGATGGCAGCATTCTCGATGACAATTCGCAGTACCATGCTGTCTTTACCGGCGTGAATGCCGAGGAAATGACCGTCGCATGGCAGGTCATGGTCGATGGCAACCTCGATATCCTCGATACGGATTATAGTGGTAAATACGCCTATTCGACCTGCTACAACTCCGAGGAAGGTGTCAACCTCGAGCAGATGATGGCGAAGGATCAGGACTGGATCGTCATCTTCAACATCCCGCGTATCGAAGAAGGCATCAAGAACGGTGATTTCAAGGAAATCAACGGTGTCAAGGTTCTCGATGGTCGCCACGGCTCGCGTTACACGCGCTATATCCCAGTCGCCAACAGCCCTCACGGCATCATTTCCGCCCCCGATGGTATCCACCTGACGGTCAGCGGCAAGCTGTCGCCGACTGTCACCGTTTTCGATACTCGCAAGTTCGATGATCTTTTCGACGACAAGATCAAGCCGCGCGATACGGTCGTAGCCGAACCGGAACTGGGCCTTGGTCCGCTTCACACTGCCTATGACGGTCGCGGCAACGCCTACACGACGCTATTCATCGACAGTCAGGTCGTGAAGTGGAACATCGAGGATGCCAAGCGCGCTTTCAAGGGCGAGAAGGTCAATCCGGTTCGCCAGAAACTCGATGTGCACTACCAGCCAGGCCATCTCGACTCTTCCATGGGCAAGACCAAGGAAGCCGACGGCAAATGGCTCATCGTTCTCAGCAAGTTCTCGAAGGACCGTTATCTCAACGTCGGCCCGCTTAAGCCGGAAAACGACCAGTTGATCGACATTTCCGGCGACGAGATGGTTCTGGTTCACGACAGCCCAAGCTTTGCCGAACCGCATGATGCGGCCATCGTTCATGCGTCGAAGATCAATCCGGTTAGCGTCTGGAGCCGCGAAGACCGGTTCTTCGCAGATGCTGTTGCGCAGGCTAAGGCGGACAACATCGACCTCCTGATCGACAGCGAAGTCATCCGCGACGGCAACAAGGTTCGCGTCTACATGACGTCGGCCGCACCTGCCTTCGGTCTGGAAAGCTTTACCGTGAAGCAGGGCGACGAGGTCACCGTCTACGTTACCAATATCGATGAAGTGGAAGATCTCACTCACGGCTTCGCCATCATCAACTACGGTATCAACATGGAAGTGGCGCCGCAGTCCACCGCGTCGGTCACCTTCAAGGCTGATAAGCCCGGTGTGTGGTGGTATTACTGCTCGTGGTTCTGCCATGCGATGCATATGGAGATGAAGGGTCGCATGATGGTGGAGCCGAAGAAGGCATGATCCACCGTTACGGTGCGGCAATATCGTGGATGGTGGCGCTCGTCGTCACCATTCCGACCCTTGCCGGGGCTGAGACAATCAGCCTTTCCGCCGCCTCCCATTCCTTATTGCAGCAGGCGATAGATGCCGCCGCGCCTGGCGATACCCTGGTGCTGGAGCCGGGAGAATTTCGTGGCCCTATCATCATCGATCGTTCCATCACTCTGCGTGGCGAGGAAGGCGCGAGCATCGTTGGCAACGATACCGGCAGCGTCATCAGGATCAAGGCCGCGGATGTCGTCGTCACCGGTCTGACCATCAGTGGTTCGGGCAGCGATCTCGATACGCAGGATTCCGGTATCTTTGTCGAGGAAACTGCCAAGCGCGCCGTTATCGAGAGAAACCGGATCGTTGGGAATTTGCACGGCGTATGGTTGTTCGGCGCGGACGATTCCTGTGTCTGCGACAACATCATCACCGGGACGGCATCTCTTCACATGAGCCTGACCGGCAATGGTGTTTCCTTGTGGAATTCACCTGGCGCGAAGGTAAACGGCAACGATATCAGCCTGGGGCGCGACGGCATCGCCACCAACGCCAGCAAGCGTAACGTCTTCAGCGGTAACCGCTTCAGGGATCTGCGTTTCGCCATCCATTACATGTACACGCATGACAGCGAGATCAGCGACAACGTGTCGATCGGCAATTCGGTCGGTTACGCGATCATGTTTTCCAACAAGCTGAACATCCGAAACAACCTGTCGGATGGAGATCGCGATCACGGTCTGCTGCTCAACTATGCGAATTACTCTGTCATTACCGGAAACAAGGTCTTGGGACATCTCCAGCCGGAAGAACGCTGGACGGCTGGTGGCACGCGTTCGACCGAACACGGCGTGCCTGCGAGTGATCTCGAGGATGCGGCGAAGCTGTCGGACGGACAGCGCCTCGGCCCGGAAAAATGCGTTTTCATCTACAATGCCAACCGCAACCGCTTCATGGACAACCATTTCGAAAACTGCGCCATCGGGATCCATTTCACGGCCGGATCCGAAGGCAACAGCATGAGCGGTAACGCCTTCATTAATAACCGCAATCAGGTCAAATATGTCGGCACACGCTATCTCGATTGGTCCCATGAGGGCCGCGGCAATTACTGGAGTGATAATCCCGGTTTTGACCTGAACGGTGATGGAATTGCCGACAATCCCTATCGGCCAAATGACCTCATCGATCAGGTCCTGTGGACTGCACCCCAGGCAAAGCTGCTGATGACCAGTCCGGCCGTTCAGGTCATTCGCTGGGCACAGGCGCAGTTTCCGGCGCTGTTGCCCGGAGGCGTGGTCGATAACCATCCATTGATGACGCCAACCTCTGTCGAGAGGAGTACCCAATGACATCATCGGTTATCACCAGCAATGTTTCAAAACACTATGGCAGAGTTGCCGCGGTCAGGGATGTCTCCTTCGATCTGAAATCGGGTGAAACGATCGCGCTCGTCGGCCATAACGGCGCGGGCAAGACGACGCTTATCAAGCTGATGCTCGGGCTCATCCGCCCCACAAGCGGATCGGTGACGATGCTTGGCGGCGATCCGGCTCGTGGTGATTTTCATGTCCGGCAGAGCGTGGGGTATCTGCCCGAAAGTGTGTCGTTCCACATGGCTTTGACGGGGCGTGAGACGCTTACCTTTTACGCCCGCCTCAAGCGCGTCGAGTTTTCCGATGCCGAGCTTCTGTTCAAGCGGGTAGGGCTGTCCGCGGATGCCGTTGATCGCCCGGTGCGCACCTATTCTAAAGGCATGCGTCAGCGCTTGGGGTTGGCGCAGGCTCTGCTCGGAACACCGCAGGTTCTGTTGCTGGATGAGCCGACCAGTGGCCTCGATCCGGCGCTGCGGCAAAATTTTTACGATATCATCAGCGCGCTTCGCGCCGATGGTACGACCGTGCTGTTGTCTTCCCACGCCCTGACCGAACTCGAAAATCGCGCTGACCGGGTCATCATTGTCGACCGCGGTGTCAAGATTGCCGACGGTACGCTCGACGAATTGCGCCATATCGCCAGTCTGCCGACCCGGGTGATGATAAAACTGTCGGATATGGAAGCCGCGCCACAATGGTCCGGTGATTGGTGCAGACAATCCGGTGGCGGGTGGGAAATTGGCGTCGATGCTGCCGACAAGATCGACCTTCTGAAAAGCCTGACCGCAGAGCCGTCACTTCTTGAAAGCCTGACGCTTGCAGAACCGACGCTCGATGAACTCTATGCGCATTTTCTAGGAAGGCAGGCGGCCGAATGATGAATGTTCTCACTGTCGCCAGAAAGGAAATTCAGGAAGGGCGGCGAAACCGCTGGGTTCTGGCAACCACGCTTCTTCTCGCCGGCCTGGCGTTGACGCTGACTTTTCTGGGAAGCGCGCCGACCGGCAATGTGGGTGTCAACCAGCTGGATGTTGTGATCGTCAGCCTATCGAGCCTTGCCATCTTCCTGCTGCCGCTGATCGCCCTGCTTTTGTCGCATGACGCGATCGTGGGCGAGAGCGAGCGCGGAACGCTAATACTGCTTCTCAGCTACCCGGTCGGTCGCAGCGAGATCGTGATCGGCAAGTTTTTAGGCCATCTTTCCATTCTCGCTTTTTCGACGCTAATCGGCTTTGGTGCCGCTGCTGTGGCGCTTGTCGCCTCCGGAACCGTGATCTCTCCGGCAAGCTGGCGTGCCTTCGCGACCATGCTCGGAGCCTCCATCCTTCTCGGCGCGGTCTTTCTGTCTATCGGTTATCTGATCAGCACGCTGGTGCGCGAGCGCAGCACCGCGGGCGGTATCGCCATCGGCATCTGGCTGTTTTTCGTTCTGATCTATGACATGGCGCTGCTTGGCGGTCTTGTCGCGGCACAGGGGCGTGCGGTGCCAGCACTACTGCTGGATGGTCTGCTGCTGGCAAATCCAACGGATGCTTACCGTCTGCTCAATCTCGGGTCAGGTGCCGCCAGCACTCTGTCCGGTATGGGCGGTGTTGCCGCGGGAAGCAGCCTATCTGCGCCGATCCTGACACTGGCGCTGCTGCTCTGGGCAATCGTGCCGCTCGGTGTTGCCAATATCGTTTTCGCAAGGAGAGAAGCATGAAGTTATCATTTGCGACCGTGGCGCTGGCTTCCATCTTTCTCGCCAGCTGCAGCCCCAAAGAGAATGCAGCCATGCCTGCTCCCGCTGCGATGACCGCCGAAGCCATGGGGCGATATTGCGGCATGAACGTCATGGAACATGACGGGCCGAAGGGGCAGGTGATTATGCAGCAGACGGAGGAAGTCATCTGGTTCTCGTCGGCCCGCGATACCGTTGCCTTTACGATGTTGCCTGAAGAACCGCGCGACATCGCTGCAATCTATGTATCCGACATGAGCAAGGCACCAAGTTGGGAAAAGCCCGGCGCTGAAAACTGGGTCGACGCCCGCAAGGCCCATTACGTGATCGAAAGCTCCCGCGTTGGCGGCATGGGCGCGGCGGAGGCCGTTCCATTTTCGCTGGAACAGGACGCCAGCGCTTTCGCGTCGAAAAACGGCGGCCGTGTTGTCGGTTTCAGGGATATTCCCGAGAACTACATTCTGGGTTCGCAAGGCCAACCTTCCGATGAAGGGCAAGCTGCTGAGCCCCATGGGGCAGGGGGGCATCACCATGGCTGAAGCCATAAACCGTCGCAGGGCATTGCGGATCATGGCGGCTGGAGCCGGTCTGCCGCTCGTCCTGAATGCAATACAAGCGTTTTCCCACCCTGAACCCGTCATATGGCGAGGGCAGGCGCTCGGCGCTCCGACGACGTTGATCCTTAACTACCCCGAATCTGATCAAGCGCGAGGCCTTGTACGTCAGGTGGTTGCCGAGGTGGACAGGCTGGAGGATATCTTCAGCCTTTATCGCCCGTCATCTGCGTTGTGCGAACTCAACCGGGCCGGCGCTCTGGCATTTCCGCCGCAGGAACTCGTGGATTTGCTGACGGTCTGTGAGTCCGTCTGGGAAGCGACAGGCGGATTGTTCGACCCCACCGTGCAGCCTTTGTGGAAACTGTATGCCGACCATTTCTCCCGGAGCGGGGCGAACCCGTCAGGCCCGGATCCATCTGCGCTTGAAAGCGCTCGCACACTCGTCGGTTTCCAGCACGTCAGTTTCAACGCACATCGTATTGCTCTGTCGCAACGCGGTATGGGCTTGACGCTGAACGGCATCGCGCAGGGTCACATAACAGATCGGATTGTCGCTCTCCTGCGCGCTGGCGGTGTCGAAAGCAGCCTTGTCGATATGGGAGAAGTCCGCGCGATAGGTGCAAAACCGGATGGAACGCCTTGGAAGGTCGGTATTTCGGAAAACCAGAGCGATACTGACATTAACCATTCGGTGCTGGTGACCAACAAGGCTGTGGCGACATCCAGTTCCAACGGACTTCACTTCGACCAAGCACGACATTGGGGGCATATCATCTCTCCCCAGGGCGTGCCCACAGTGCAGCGCTATGGCAGAATGACTGTCATCGCACCCGATGCAACGCGCGCAGACGCGCTCTCGACCGCGTTTACGCTGATGGAGACGGCGGCAATAAGCAACGTGCTGGCGCGGCACCCCGACATAGAGGCGGATTGGGCATCATCCGACCACGCAAAGTAACGAGATAAGGACCGCAAATCATGGGATCTTTTAGCATCTGGCATTGGATCATAGTTCTGGCAATTGTCCTCATCCTGTTCGGTCGCGGTAAAATTCCCGAGCTGATGGCCGATATCGGCAGGGGTATTCGGGAGTTTCGCAACGGCGTGAAGGATGACTAGACGATCGAGTGAAACAAGGCATGCTACGGACTATCGGTGCGATGAGGCACTCAGACGAGTGCGTCGCAATAGTGGAATCCTTCAATACCTTGGAGCTCTGCGAGTGACTAAGCGCAGAAACGCTTTCAATTGAAGCAACCCGGGAAAAGCGTTGATGCGCTAATTTGCAGTGAACTGTCGGCTTGATGGTTTCCTGCGACGATTTCAATTTTCAGTTTGAGCCCCATGCGCGGCGTACCGTCTGATCAGGATCCGGCTTGACAGGCTCGATACCCAAAGCGATGTTGTCCTTATGAGCAAGAACGTCTTCGATATTCTCTACCGTATGTGTCCCCTGGACGGACATTAGCCCGTACCCGGTTGCCGTCGCGCCCCGGGTCACGGGGCAAGACAGTTTTTCGTTTTTTTGCGCGACTCCACGAGCAATTTTTATAGAGCGAGAGGCTTATTAAAGTCCTCGTGTCGGGAGAACGCGTGTGAACAGCGAAACCATCTCTGCTGGCAAGCCAAACATCATCGTACGAGGCTCTGACTATGGGCGGCTTACCGCCTTGGCACAGGCATCCATGGATAAAGATCTCGCCTTAGGCGAGGAGTTGATGGGTGAATTAGAGAGGGCCGCGGTGGTTGTCGATGATGCGGCAGCTCTGCAAACCGTACAGATGGGCTCCACGGTGACGTACACGACCGAGACCGGTCACATGCGCACAGTCACCCTCGTTTACCCTGGCGAAGCAAACATCGAGACCAGCCGGATATCGATAATGACACCTATAGGAGTGGCACTGCTTGGCCTTTCCGAAAATCAGTCCATAAATTGGATCGCTCGGGATGGACTTGTACATTCGCTAACGATCACGAAAGTCGTGGCAACATAGGTAGCCGCCTAGAGGAAGTCGTTCTTTAAGCCAGACCAAGCTGCGCAGGCAATTGTCGATTAGGCCGCCAGTTCCTCATCGTATTTTCAGGTTCATATTGTCAGAACATTCCAGCTTCACCGCCCGGATCTCCACCAGGTCTGAGGCGTCCGATCGGTTGACGATCCAGTTCGCGGCCGCCGCGTTGGCTGCTTTGCCGTTTTCCGGTGATGTGGACACGGCAACTCAGTCTCTCGATCGCTTTGCCCTTCACCCACACTTAGCGGCGAGCCGATGTCCCATGCGCGGGGTAGCCCTATTCCATCATACCCGCCTATTTCTAAAAGCATAAAGGAGGAGTCGTATGGCGACTGTAGATGAAAAACTGGAACCCATCCTGGCTCAGGTCTTGCAACGTAATCCAGCCGAACCGGAGTTCCACCAGGCCGTCCGTGAGGTTCTAGAAAGCCTCGGATCTGTCGTTTCGAAACATCCCGGCTATCTCGCGGATGCATTGATCGAACGACTATGCGAACCGGAGCGACAGATTATATTTCGCGTGCCTTGGGTTGATGATATGGGCCAAGTGCGTATCAATCGCGGCTTTCGAGTCCAGTTCAATTCCGCTCTGGGACCGTACAAGGGCGGACTTCGGTTCCACCCCTCCGTTAATCTCGGCATAATCAAATTCCTTGGCTTCGAACAGACGTTCAAGAACGCATTGACAGGTCTTCCGATCGGCGGCGGGAAAGGAGGATCCGACTTCGATCCCAAGGGGCGTTCGGACGGTGAGATCATGCGTTTTTGCCAGTCTTTCATGATTGAGCTCCATCGCCACCTCGGAGAGCACACGGATGTACCCGCCGGAGACATCGGCGTCAGCGGAAGGGAGATCGGCTGGATGTTCGGCCAGTACAAGCGGCTGACCAACAGGTTTGAGGCAGGGGTATTTACCGGCAAGGGGCTTAGCTATGGCGGCTCTCTTGTGAGAAAGGAAGCGACCGGCTACGGGGCCGTATATTTCACCAGGGCAATGCTTGAAAGCAAAGGCACTGATTTCGACGGCAAGCGCGTGACGATATCAGGCTCCGGTAATGTGGCGATATATGCCATGGAGCAAGCCATTGCATACGGGGCAAAGGTTGTCGCTTGCTCCGACAGTGGTGGATACATCTTTGATGAGGATGGCATCGATCTCGCACTGGTAAAGGCTATCAAGGAAGTTCGTCGCGAACGGCTCTCGGAATATGTTCGCATAAAGACGAAGGGCGCGCACTTCATTGCGGCAGACAAGGGGTCTATCTGGGATGTACCTTGCGAGGTCGCGCTACCCTGCGCCACGCAGAACGAGCTTTCCGGACGCGACGCGAAGACCCTGATAGCAAATGGAGTTGTCGCCGTGGCGGAAGGGGCGAATATGCCATCCACGCCCGAGGCCGTTCGTGCGTTTCAGCAAGCAGATGTATTGTTCGGCCCGGGGAAAGCGGCGAATGCCGGTGGGGTGGCAACTTCGGCTCTGGAAATGCAACAGAATGCCAGCCGTGACAGTTGGAGTTTTGAAACGGCGCGCGATCGACTGGGTCAAATCATGCAAGGCATTCACGACCGTTGCGCCGAGACCGCTGAGGAATATGGTGCCAAGGGTAACTACGTGCTGGGAGCGAACATCGCCGGTTTCACGCGCGTGGCAGAGGCTATGCGTGCGCAGGGCGTGATCTAGCGCCCGGACAGCTTCCGAATTGTAACGACCTCGGGCGCAGCCCGGGGTCTGATTCCCTTCGCGGGTGAAATTGGCGGGTCACGGAATCTATTCCGCTCAAGAGCAAAGCTCAATCAATCGCAGCTCAAGTTGCAGCCGATCTATTCTGCCTTGTCCGAAAAGCTGCAGATGACGTGTCAAGTCTCTGGCGGTTCAACTTCCAATTCGAGCCACAGCGCTCGCAGCGAATTGACCCGGCATCGTCCTGCCAAAAATCGACTGACCATGCTTCTTCGTATCATAAAATGTTGAGACCTATTGGTCTCACAACATAATTTCACCCATCCCATCCAGAGATGCCGGTTTTGACTGAGAGGCATTTCCTTTTTCATGTTGCAATGCGGCATTTTTGCCTTTGACCCGGACTTGCTGTGGGTGTATCTAAATATGAGATTGCAATCTCAATATTTGAGATAATATCTTTCGATACGTTGCTTCCACGGCTTTTTACCGGCGCGAAGCCCTGAGAATTTGACAGCCGAACCGCGGGAGGGGTTTTCGATGCTGATCGTGACTTTGGATACGGGCACCACCAATACACGTGTTGTTGCATGGCGAAATGGCTTGCCTGTTGCAGAGGCCGGGCGGCCCGTCGGCGTGCGTGACACCGCCATCACCGGCAGCACAGACAAATTGAAGGCCGCCGTTGGCGAAGCACTCTCGGAGGCGCTTGCCGGGGCGAATGTCGCGCCGGGCGAGGAAAGCCTTTATCTCGGTTCCGGGATGATCACCTCCAATAACGGGTTGCGCGAAATCCCCCATCTGCCGGCACCCGCCGGCAAGGCCGAACTGGCCGCCGGCATGCAGTCGGTCGAGCTTCCAGGCGTTGCCGATTATCCGATCTGGCTTATTCCCGGCATCAAGAACCGTGCAGGCGCAATTTCCATCGACGACTGCGATGACATGGACATCATGCGCGGGGAGGAAACCGAAGCCATCGGCGTGCTGCACACGCTTGGCCTTGCCGAGCCAGCCGTGCTGATTCTTCCCGGTTCGCATTCCAAAATCGTCGGGATCGATGGGCAGGGACGGATCACCGGGTCGATCACGACCATTTCCGGGGAACTGCTAGACGTCATCAGCCGCCATACGCTGATTGCCGGATCGGTCGATCACCGCTTCGCCGATACGATCAATCCGGAAGCCTTGCTCAAAGGCGCCGAACTTGGAGAGCGGCTTGGCGTGGGCCGGTCCGCTTTCTTGGTGCGGCTTCTAGATCTCTTCGGCGATCTGGACCGTGATGGCCGGGCGAGTTTTCTGCTCGGCGCGGTTCTTGCCAGCGATATCAGCGCACTCAAGAGCAGCCACTCGCTGAAAGTGGCTCCCGAAAGCCGCATCATTGTTGCCGGTAAGGGCGGCTTGCGCGACGCACTGATGACGCTGCTTGCCGCCGATCCGTATTTCACCGGCCCGATCGAGGCCGTGCCGGACGGCATACATTCGATTTCCGCTCTGGGCGCCATGGAGATTGCGCGCATTCGTGGACTGATCTGAAGAATTCGGAAGAAGTAAAGGGAAGAGAAAATGTCTATTCAACAAGCTGCGGCGCCGGCCAAAAAGGTCGGTAACCGCAGATGGATCATCGTTGCGATCCTTCTTTTGGGCGGGATGGTCAACTTTATCGACCGCACGGCGCTGTCTGTCGCTGCGCCGGAAATGATGAAGGAACTTGAACTCACCAACTCCGATATCGGTCTGCTCGGCACGATATTCTCGCTGATCTACGCCCTGTTCCAGCTTCCTGCGGGCTGGCTGATCGACAAGTTCGGCGCCAAGCGCGTCTATACCGGGGCTGTCATCCTGTGGAGCGGTGCGACGGCGCTGACCGGCGCCTGCTCGTCCAAGGCGGGACTTATTGCTGCGCGCGGCGTTCTCGGCATTACCGAGGCTCCGTGCTGGCCGAGTGCGGCCAAGATCACTGCCGCATGGTTCCCCAAGAAGGAGCGTGCACTGGCAACCGGCATCTGGGACGCCGCCTCCAAATGGGGACCGGCCCTCGCGCCGCCGCTCCTGGTCTTTTTGATGGTCAGCTTCGGCTGGCGCGAACTGTTCTATATCGCAGGCGGTTTCGGCATTCTGTTCGGCCTGCTTTTGATCATCGTCTACCACCAGCCGGAAAAGACCACCTGGCTGTCGAAAGATGAACTCGATTACATCAAGGCTGATGGCGGTGGATCCGCAGACGCCATGGGCGAGGGCAAGAACCCCATTCGTTGGCGCGATCTTTTCCGTTATCGCACCGTCTGGGGCATGATCCTTGGCTGGTTCTGCTACATCTGGATGTTTAACATCCTGACCTATTTCGTGCCGCTTTATCTCCTGAAGACGCAGAATCTCGACATGAAGACGATGGGCTTCATGGCTTCGATCCCGTTCTTCGGCGGCATCGTCGGCGCCTTCGTCGGCGGTTACATTTCCAAATGGCTCGTCGACAAGAATATCGCTTCGCCGCTGAATGCGAAGCGTGGCGTCATCGCCGTTTCGGCACTGGCAGGCGGCTTCGCGCTGATGATCGCGCCGTTCTTCACCAGCCTCGGCGGCACCCTGATACTGCTGACCATCGGCATGGCCATGCTGTCTTCGCTGTCGGCCAATGGCTGGGCTTTGCCTGGTGACGTCGCCCCGAACTCGATGGTCGGTTCGGTCGGTAGCATCCAGAATTTCGGCGGTTATTTCGCCGGTTCGCTGTCGCCGCTGGTCACCGGCATGATCGCCGATGCCACCGGCTCCTATGCACTGGCCTTCATCAGCGGCGGTTTCATCGCTGCCTGCTCGGCCATTTGCTACTGGTTCATCGTCCGCAAGCCGATCGCGGCAGAGGCCTGACCAACATTATCCAGAAAGGTTGATCCAATGCTGAAACAAGAGGTTATCGCCACCATTCGGGAAAGCGGCATTATTGCCATCGCCCGCGGGCTTTCTCCCGCAGACGTGGTGCCGACAGCCGAAGCGCTGCTGAAGGGTGGCGTCAAGGTATTCGAGATCACCTGCAACAGCCCTTCGGTCTATGAGGGCATCCGGGCGCTGAAATCGGCGCTCGGCAATGACATGCGGATTGGCGCCGGTACCGTCGTCAATCCCGTTTCCGCGACACTGGCACTCGATGCCGGCGCTGACTTCGCTCTCGCGCCGAATTTTGAGCCGGACGTCATCGCCGCCGTCCATGAACGGCAGCGGTTGATGATCCCCTCGGTTACGACACCGACCGAAGTCGTAAAAGCCTATCGGCTGGGTTGCGATCTGCTGAAACTTTTTCCGGCTGGCAGTCTCGGCCCGGGCTACATCAAGGATCTGAGAGGGCCGTTTGCGGAAGCGGCTCTCATCCCGGTCGGCGGTGTCGGCCTGGACAATCTGGAGGCTTTTGCTCGCGCCGGCGCATTTGCTGCAGGTGTCGGCAGCAATCTCATCCGCCGCGACCTGATCGCGGCCGGAAACTGGCAGGAACTGACAGCCGAGGCGCGCCGCTTCGTCGCTGCCTTTGCAGCCGGACGGACCAGCGCGTAATCGCGCCGGTTGCCGATCGCGCCGTCACGAAACGGTAAATACTGGAGTTAAGATCATGACGTTCGACAAAACCGAAGCAAAGGTAGTCAAGGCGGCCTTTCTTCCCCCGGCGCTTGCCAAGCGCCTGGACGAAACCTGCACGCTTGCAGACTGGGACCTGCTGAACGAAGCTGAGCGCAAGGCCGCGGCCGAAGACGCCCGCGTCCTTGCCGTCAACGGTGAATCGATCGTCACTGCCGACTTCATCGCGCAGTTTCCCAAGCTGGAACTGATCGCCGATTTTGGCGTCGGTTACGACGGTATCGACGTGGCAGCCGCCCAAGCGCGCGGCATCGCCGTTACCAATACACCGGGCGTTTTGACTGACGATGTGGCGGACATGGCGATGGGCCTGCTTCTGGCGACATCGAGACAGATCGTGGAGGCGCAACGCTTCATCGAGCGGGGCGACTGGGCAAAGGGCGGCTTCACCTGGACCAAAAAAGTATCGGGTGGCAAGCTTGGTATTGCCGGCATGGGCCGTATCGGCCAGGCCATTGCCCGCCGTGCTGCCGGTTTCGAGATGGAAATCAGCTATACGGACCGGCAGGCCATTCCCGGCTTGCCGTACACCTTCGTCGGCGATCTTGCGACGCTGGCCTCCGAGGTGGATTTCCTGATCATGTGCGTCAACGGCGGCGAGAAGACACGCGCCCTGGTCGATGCGGAAATCCTGAAGGCGCTTGGCCCGGAAGGTATCCTGATCAATATCGCCCGAGGCACGGTGATCGACGAGACCGCTTTGATCGCGGCCCTCGATGCCGGGATCATCGCCGGTGCGGGGCTCGACGTGTTCGAATGCGAACCGGATGTCCCATCCGCGCTGCATGGTCGGCCGAACGTGGTTGTGACGCCTCACATGGCAAGCGCTACCCACGCAACGCGCAAGGCGATGGGCGATCTCGTTTTCGAGAATATTGCGGCCCATTTTTCTGGCCAGCCGTTAAAGACTCCGGTCAATCCTTACTGACAGGTTACGGTTTCGGCCGAGAATGTTCGGCCGAAACCCACCATTGACGGGTTCCTGTCATCCGCGCATGGACAGGGGGCCGGAAGAAATCTCCGCCGGCGCCTCGCCGAGTGCCTGTGATATCGATTGCGCGGTGGCGGCCACAACCGGGCCCAGATCCAGCATCCTTTCTTCGGACATATGAAAGCTGGCGCTTGCGATACTAACAGCCGCAATCACCTCGCCATTCACATCGCGTATTGGCGCACCCACGCAGCGGATGCCGATCTCGTTCTCCTCGAACTCCATGACCCAGCCACGCTGGCGATAATCACGCATGGCGGCGAGATAGTCCGACCAGGCGGGCAGGGGAGGACGTTCGCCGGTGGTTCGCTCTCGTAGCAGGACTGCCTCGTCATAGACCTCCTGCCACCGCTCTTCCGTCATGCCGAGCATCAAGGCACGCCCGACGCCGGTCGACGCCAACGGCATGCGTTGGCCGATCCGGGATCGCATTTCCAGTCCACGCTGCCCCGACAACTTGTCGAGATAGAGCACATGCGGACCCTCGATCTGGCCAAGGTGGATGGTATCCCCGCAGAAATCGGCAAGTTTTTCGAGAAACGGCCGCGCCAGCTGGGTCAAAGGTCGCTGCTCGCGGGCGCGGGTGCCGAGATAGATGAGTTTGTAGCCGAGCGTATACCCCTGATAGGGAACATGATGCAGGTAGCCTTCGGCCACGAGATTGCTCAGCACCCTATGGGTCGTGCTACGCGGCATGCCGAGTCTCTCAGACAGTCGCTTCACATCGCAAATGCCCTGCGCGACATGTTCCAGCAGGTTCAGTCCTCGAAGCAAGGTCTGCGTTCCTGTGGGCGGCTTGCCGCCGGCCGGAGCAGTTTTTTCTTCAACGCGCGAGGGGCGATGCTGGGTGGGCTGGCGCGTCAAAAACACTCTCCAATTTGATATGCTGACACCAGCTACCATGTTCATCAGACCGAAGCCAAGGAATGACGACCATGACAGTCTGGCAGTTAAAGGTAGTGTAGCACAACGTTCTTTGCCGACTAATATGGGGCCAATTGGCGCATTGTAGGCCGGATAGATGTGCCCTCAACGGGTCGCAACCTGGTCTCTTGACGCTCTGCGTCTTTGAAGTCTCCAGCCTCGTTCTTGCCTAATTGCCCTATCGCGTTGTTGGGCCTGCTGGCATATCGGGTTAGCTCCGCGTAATCAAAGAGGTGAAGGTATTCCCCGGCCACCTTCCTCGGATCAAGGTGTGGGTCACTGGTTCCGATCCTTTCAAGAGTGAATGACCGGGAGAAATCGTTTCGCGTGGGCTGATGCAGTAATAATGCTCCAAGGTTAGGTCACTGCAGGCCAGTGGTTGAGAGGATGTTGTCGACTGGCTTTTACTCAACATGGTTCGGAGTGATTGAAAAACTGCTTTCACCGCGCTGGTGATCACGGAGTCTCCGCGCCAGATTAGGCCGAATAGATCGCGGCGGGCGATCACAGTGACTGGGAGCGCTGCAAGAATTTCCACTTTCTCGTAGAGGCCGATAAACGAACGAGGCAGGAGAGTGATAGTATCGGTCCGCGCCAAAGGCGAGAGCGTCAATCTCGTTGACGATGTTTCCATCATCATTGTGGAAAATGCGTTCCCTGAAGGGAATGCGGCGCTTCTGGATCGAGGCACAAGAGAAACTATTTCGACTTTGGAACTTCGTCGTCAGTCCGATTAAGTCCTTCACATAAATCAGAGATTGGAACCGGACATGAGCGACATCGACAGGAACCGCGCGGCCAGGCTGATGGATGAGGCCGGTATCGATGCGCTCGTCCTTTTCCAGCCGGAATCTTTTCGTTATGCGGTCGGTGCGCCGGCAGGCGTAGCGACGATGTGGGGCAGGGCCGGGGGCGCCATCGCACTGGTGCCAGCGCAGTCGGATGCAACTCTTGCAGCCATCGTCAGCGATCATGCGGCGGCGACGGTGCGCAGCAAGGCATCCGATGTCGAGGTGCGAACCCATCGTATCTGGATAGACATGCTCGACGTGACAGGCGCCAAGACTGTGCAGGAGATCGGCGAGGCTTATCGACGTTCGGGAACCGGTGGGCCGCGCCCGGAAACCTTCGATCGGTCCGCGGTTTTCGATCTTCTGAAAGATCTTCTTCACGAGCGCGGCCTGGCAGGGGCACGCCTTGGTGTCGATCTCGAATTTATGCCAGCCGCGGATTTTGACGCTTTGAAGCACAGATTGCCGCAAGTCGATTGGCTGGATGGCTCCACCGTCCTACGGCGAATGCGCGCGGTGAAAACGCCGGTCGAGATAGAACGGTTGCGTCGAGCGTCTCACGCGGCCGAGGCAGGGTTGGAAGCTATGGCGCAGACGATCCGGCCGGGTGTGGCCTTGCCGGCGCTATCGGCCACATGGAAGGCCGGTGCGCAGGCCGCCGCCGCCAAGGGCGGCTTCTCCCTCAGCGGGCATTGGGATTACATCTCTGTCGGCGCTGATCTTTCCGACATGGCGGCCGTCGTGGCGTCGGGCGATCTCATCAAGGCGGATGTCGGCACGCTCGTGGACGGTTATTCTTCGGACGGCGCAAGAACCTATACATTTGGTCGTCCGTCCGGGCTCGCATTGGATGTCTTCAAGGCGCTCGAGACGGCATTTCACGCTGGATTGGAACAGATCCGGCCCGGTAATTCCTTCGGATCGGTCCATGCTGCCATGCTTCAATCGATGCGCAAGGATGGCTTTTCAGAATATTATCGCGGCCATTTCGGTCACGCTGTCGGCGGCAGTGTCGGCATCGAGGAATGGCCGTTCTTCTCCGCAAATAATCAGGAGATCATCGAGCCGAACATGGTTGTGGCCCTGGAAGCGCCTTTCTATGGTCAGGGGCTTGGCGCTTTGATGATCGAGGACCAGTTTCTGATAAACGCTTCAGGGGCCGAGTGCATGAATAGCCTTTCCCGCGCCTTGGTCGATGTGAGCAATCTCTAGATCAGTCCGCCGCGGAAAAGACAGGTGAGTCAAAAGTCTAGAGCGTGCCGGTCGATGTATTTCAGGGCGTGCCGACGATATATCTCCGCCTGATCAATACCTTGCAAAAGCCCTACAAGTACCGATGGTTCAACTTTGCTCAAGATCGAGGCCGGCCCAGCTTTCTGATGAATATCAGATCTTCCGCCGCGGGATCGTTGTCGAATAGATGTTGAGTGGCTGGAGGTATCGGTCTGCATTCGTGAGCGCCTCGACCGAAGGCGATCGGTCTCGATTGGCCAAGAGCCCGCACAACACTTGCGAAATCGCCAGCGCAGGTGCCAAAGTGTGAAAGAAAGTCTGGCTTCCCGTCGACACGAATGCCGTCTTATCCGCGATGGAGACAAGTGGCGAAACCTCGCTGTCAGTGATCGCAACGATCGTGGTCAAGCTTGTCAGTACACATGGCGCAGGCGATGAATTCATCGGCGTTCTGGCGGCGGACCTGTTGCGGGGGGCGTGGGATCGAGGCAGCGCTCGGTAAGGCAAACTAGGCCGCCGCAGCTCTGGTAAGCTCGGAACGCTGACGGGTTATTTTCTCCAGACACATTCACATCAGATCCGTGCCGTATCAGCGGCACGGATTTTTATGTCTGATTGCAGATATAGCCGTTGTGAACATCTGAAATAAAATAAATAAATTTCTGGAATTTCTTACCCCAAGGCATAACGAGCCATCAACAACAAGCGCGTTGATGGCGAACATCCGATATCGATAGAGAATGGATGGGCGACGTCAGCGGCAAGGAGATCGACATGAAAATCCTGATGGTTCTCACCTCCCACGACCAACTCGGCAACACGGGCAAGAAGACCGGTTTCTGGCTGGAAGAGTTTGCCGCTCCCTATTATGCCTTCGTGGAAGCGGGTGCCGAGATTGTCGTGGCTTCGCCAAAAGGCGGCCAGCCGCCGCTCGATCCCAAGAGCGACGAGCCGGATTTCCAGACGGACGAAACCCGTCGCTTCAATCGGGATGCCGCTGCTCAGGCCGTTCTGGCCAATACAGTCAGGCTCTCGACCGTCTCGCCGAGAGATTTCGATGCCGTGTTTTATCCGGGTGGCCATGGCCCGCTCTGGGATCTCGCAGAGGACAAGACGTCGATTGCGCTGATCGAAGCAATGTATGCCGACGGCAAGCCCGTCGCCTTCGTTTGCCACGCACCGGGCGTTCTGAAGAACGTGAAGGCACCTGATGGCAGGTCGATTGTTGCCGATAGGAAGGTGACCGGCTTCACCAACACGGAAGAAGAGGCCGTACAGCTTACCAATATCGTACCTTTTCTCGTTGAGGACATGCTGAAGGGAAACGGCGGGATCTATTCGAAGACCGGTGACTGGCAGTCTCATGTCGTGACGGACGGTAATCTCATCACCGGTCAGAATCCGGGTTCATCGATAGCCACCGCGGGCGTACTCGTTGCGGCTCTCGCCGCGGCCAGGCAGGCTTGAGCCTGCCTTCTGGCTCGCAGCGACGATAAAAAATCCCATATGAGCAATGGTCCGCAGGCCTTGCCGCCTGCGGACCATAAATTGCCTGCCATGCTCTTCTATAGAAGGCCGCAGGCGATATGGTTTCGATACTGAAGGAGAATTATTTCATGAAGGCTGCACTTTATCATGAGGCCGGTGGTCCGGACACATTGCATTACGAAGATGTTGCAGACCCTGTTCCCGCAGACGATGAATTGTTGATCCGTGTCGAAGCTATCAGCATCGAAGGCGGCGATCTCGTTGGCCGTCGCGACTTGGCGCCGGGCAAGAACGAGGTTCCCGGATATTCCGCAGCCGGTGAGATCGTCGGGATGGGTAAGGATGTCAAAGGCTTTTCCCTCGGCCAGAAAGTCACGACCTTCCATTGGAAGGGCTCGCATGCACAGTTGCGTGCGGCGCCCGCCCGCAACAGTTTTCTGATCCCGGATGGTCTCGACATCGGTATTGCCTCGACCATTCCAGTCGGCCCCGGCACTGCCGCCTGGGCGCTGCATCTGGCGAAGCTGGCACCCGGACAGACGGTACTGGTTCTCGGTGCGGCCGGAGGCGTCGGCCTTGCCACTGTGCAACTTGCTGCCAAGCTCGGCGCTCGTGTGATCGGCACAGGCACCCGGCTTGAATCGCTTGAGAGGATCCGGGAATACGGACTGAACGATGGTATCGTCGTCGGTGAAAGACCGGCCAGCGAACAGATCCGCGCGCTACTGGGCGGCAACAAGGTCGATGTCATCATCGACACGATCGGTGGTGACGCTCTTGTCGATGCCCTGGACGTTTTGAAAGACGGTGGCAATGCCGTGCTGATCGGCGTGTTCGGCGGCCGTGCAACAAAGATCGATGCGGGACGTCTGCTGAAGCACCGCCATACCGTGATCGGTTGCCTTCTTGGTCCGGAAATGGGTGATGAGGTGCCGCGCCGTCTCATTTCCGAACTTTTCGAAATGGCGAAGCAGGGCGATCTGCGTGTGCCGATCGATGCGCGTTTTCCGTTGTCGGAAGCCGCGTCGGCACATCGCAGAGCGGAAGAACGCGGCCGCATCGGCCGGGTGCTCATGGTGCCCTGAGCAGGTCTGATTGACGTCGTTGTGGCCGCAGCCTTTCCGGTCGCGGCCACAACGGCGTTTTCGACGGTTGAGGGTCAGGGGATGAACCGTTCCCTACGCAGTTTCGCGAACAGATCGTAAAAGGCGTCATCCGTTGGCTGATATTCGAGAAAACCCCGCCGGCGGCTTTTCGACATGTCCGTCACCACTTCGATCGGCCGCCCGAGATCGGCATCCGTGTGCCAAGGTGAAGCCAACCGGGTGAGATCATGTTCGACAAGACTGTGGCGCTCGGCGATATCCTTCCACACCGGAGCGTCATCGGCCATGATGCCTTCAAGCGGCGTGACGCTGCCATCGAATTCGGCAGCATCGATGCCGAACCAGTCGGCAATCCGCTTCCACATCCATTTCCAGCGAAAAACATCGCCGTTGACGATGTTGAAATCCTCGTTGGCGGCCTTAGCCGCCGTTGCTGCCCAGAAGAGATGGCGGGCGAGCAGGTCGGCGCTTGTCATGTCGGTAAGGCTGTTCCACTGGGCGTTGACACCGGGGAAACGGAACGGTCTGCCAGTTTCCGTGCAGATGCTGGCATAAACGGCGAGTGTCGTGCCCATGTTCATCGCATTGCCGATGGCCTTGCCGATAATCGTGTGCGGCCGGTGGATGCTCCAGTTAAAACCGTCCCGTTTGGCGGCGGCAAATACTTCGTCCTCCTGGGCATAATAGAAATTGTCGATATCCAGCCGGCCCTGTTCCTCTCTGAACGGCGTCTGCGGCAGGCTGCCCTTACCATAGGCCTCGAACGGCCCGAGGTAGTGTTTCAGGCCGGTTACCAATGCGACATGGCGGACGGATTTGTGCGGCTGGAGTGCGTCGAGCAGATTGCGCACCATTGCGGCGTTGATGCGAATGTTTTCCGCTTCCGTCGGCTGGCGAAGCCAGCTTGAGAAAAAGACGTGGGTGGGGGTGATGCCGGCCAGCGCCGAGGAGAGGGAAGTAGGATCGAGAAGGTCCGCCGCGACGGCGATCACGCCAGCCCGTGCCTGGGGTTTACGCGCAAGAGCGGAGACCTTCCACCCCTTGGCCACCAGCAGATCCACTGTCGCTGCTCCAGCTATTCCGGTTGCTCCGACCACGAGTGCGTGATTGGTCATGATTGGTCTCCTGTTGATCTGGCAGCCATCTAGTGCGAATAGCGAAGCGGCGCCAGAAGGCACCCGGACGGGACATAGACACCCTGAGGTAACCACACGAATGGAAGTAGTCCATGCAGCCAGGATCTCCTGACCACGAATGGCGCGAGGATTGCGGGCCGCGCCGCGTCCTCGAGCTTTTTTCGAGCAAATGGACCAGCATGATCCTCCATGTGCTGGAAACTCGGCTTGGGGGATGCGCGCGGACGGGCGTTTTACAACGCAGCCTGCCCGGCATTTCGAAGAAAATGCTCACTCAGACGCTTCGCGATATGGAAGCTGCCGGGCTGATCGATCGCCGCGTCTTCGGCACTGTGCCGCCTGCTGTCGAATATAGCCTGACGCCATTGGGCAGGCGCTTCGTGGAGCCGATCACATTGCTCTATGATTGGGCGAGAACGAATGCGGATGCACTTGACGAGATGGTCGGAAAATCGCGATAGCGGCCCGCCGGTCAGCCAGAGACCGCGATCAGCAAAAGAAATGAGAACAGGCGATGCCGCAGACGCGTTCGACTCACGAGCTTATTGCAAAACAGGCCGGAGTCAGCATCGCCACGGTCGACCGTGTTCTCAACCAGCGCGGCAGCGTGACGGAGGAAAAAAGCCGCCGCGTCGTGGAGGCCGCCATCGCGCTTGGCTTCGGCAAGAAGCTGCCGGAACTTTGGCATGCCCATAAACGCATCGAGCTGATTTTGCCGAAGAACGCCACCCCGTTCTGGGCCTCGCTCGAAACGGCCTTCCTCAAACACGCGGCATCGCTGCCCCGACATTTCATTCTGCAGCGGACGCATCTGAAGGAAAACGATCCGGAAGTCTGGAAAAAGGCGATCCTGCAACCCGTCGCGCCCCGATCCGCACTGATCATTGCAGCGGACGGCGGCGCCGAAATGGCGCCCATCCTTTCGCAGGTCATGGCGCGCGGCGAAACGGTGGTGACGCTGACGACCGAAGTGCCTGGGCTTCACGGGCATAGCCATTCCGGCATCGACAATATGGCGGTCGGGCGCACTGCCGGTCGCCTGATGCGCGGACTTTTGCGCAAGAAAGGCGTCCTTGCCATTCTGCCGCCGCACGAACGCCGTGTCGAGCACAGTCAGCGTATCGCCGGTTTCCGGGAGATCGTGGGCGCGGATTACGAGGTGCAGGTTCATCCGACCAACGACCTGTCGCACCGGCTTTCCAGCCTCGTCACGCGGCTTCTCGATCAGCAAGGCGTCATCGGCATCTATGATACCGGGCAGAACTCGATCGAAATCGGTGAGACGTTGAAACGCAGGCCCGATCGGCCGATCTGGATCGCCCACGAAAAAAGTGAGGTTCATCAGAAATATCTGAGGGAAGACGTGCTGGATTTCGTTCTGGACCAGGACCCGGAGGCTCAGGCCGCGCGCGCCCTTTTTGAAGTTATTTCGCGCGGTCCGCTGGAGGGCGGCGTCTCGCTCATCCAGAGGCGTCCGGAACTGCGCATCTATTGTCGCGAGAATCTGTAGGCGCTGCCACGCACGACGCATCACGGCAAGTCACAAATTTGATGGAAACCCATCAAGGTCATTCTTGCGAAAACGCAGTTCGAGGTATTAGTCACTTGGTCGCGGAGACAATCTGTCGCACGCACCGAAATGAACCCCGCCCATTCAGGCAAGCCTAAAATCAGCGCTACCAACGGAAGCCTTGCGGTTGCCGCATGCCTGCTTTTGCCTTGAAGGACGCCGAACGAGATATGAGATGACTGAGAACTTGGATCGCAAGGGCCTGATCAGCAGGCGTAGACTGATCGGCCTTTCCGTTGGCGGTGTACTGGTGGCATCTTTGGGCTGTCTTCCCACACTGGCGGTTGCCCAGGAGGCAATGGATCAGGCCGGGTTTCAGGCCCTGTCGCAGCGACTGACGGGCCGCACGGTTCTCGACAAGGTGATTTCCGACCGTGCTTTCGCGGCTCTCACCGCAGAAGACGCAGGCTTCCCCGCAGCCGCCGTGCGCCTGACTGCGGCGCTCGATCAGGCTGGCCTGGTGGATATGCGCGAATTCAAGCAATTCGCGGCAGCCAATCCCGAACTTGCACCGACTGCCATGAAGATCATCTCGGCCTGGTACCTCGGCTATACGGGAACCCCCGAAGGCGAAGCCAATCACGATGATGCCCGCTTCGTCGCCTTTGCCGGCGCGCTGATGTACGAGCCGACCAAGGACGTCACCATTGTCCCGACCTATGCGCGGGGCCACACCAACTACTGGGTCGATCCTCCGGCAACGCTCGCGACCGACTAATCCCATCTCCCCCACACGACCCGTCGAAAGGCCGGCCTCGTCCGAGGACCGGCCACAGCAGGATATTGTCATGGCTACTGAATTTGACGCCGATGTTATCGTCATCGGCTCCGGCGCTATCGGCTCCAATGCCGCGCATCTGCTTGCTCAGCGCGGCAAGTCGGTGATCATTCTGGAAACCGGCGAATGGATCCCGCGCTGGAAGATCGTCGAGAACTTCCGCTCCTCGCCGCGAAAGAACAATCTGAACGATCCCTATCCGACCTTCCCCTGGGCGATGTCCTCGTTCGACCCCGATTACATCGAGAATACCGGCAACTTCCATTACGTTCCTTACCAGCTTTTGCTTGTCGGCGGCACGACATGGCACTGGGCGGCGGCGACCTGGCGTTTTCTGCCGAACGACATGAAGATGAAGTCGCTCTATGGCGTCAGCAATGACTGGCCGATGGAATATTCCGACCTCGAACCGTGGTACGATCTGGCCGAATATAATCTCGGCGTCGCCGGCAGCGATACCGATGACCAGTCCGGCCATGCCGGCGCGGCGCATCCTCCGCGTTCCAAGCCCTATCCGGTTACCGCCGAAGGCGAGACTTATTACTTCCAGCGCCTGAAGGATCGTATCGGCAAGGAAGGCTACAACTTCATCCACGAGCCGAACGGGCGTACCAACAAGCCGTATGACGGTCGTCCGGCCTGTTCTGGCAACAATAACTGCATGCCCGTCTGTCCGATCGGTGCGATGTATTCGGGCGATGTCCATGCCCGCCACGCGCAGAATGCCGGCGCCAAGATCATCACCGATGCCACGGCCTACAATCTCGAAAAGGGCGAGGGCGGCAAGATAGTCGCGGTTCACTACCGTTCCTCCAAGGGAGCCGATGTGCGCCTGACGGCAAAAGCTTTCATCGTTGCCGCGAACGGGATCGAAACCCCGAAACTTCTGCTGTTCTCGGACGTGGCCAACTCCAACGATCTGGTCGGCCGTCACCTGATGGACCATTCCGGCATCAGCCTCATCTTCACCGCCGACGAACCTCTGTGGCCCGGCCGTGGCCAGGTGCAGCAGGGCGCCATCTTCAAGTGGCGTGATGGTGACTGGCGCGGTCAGCATTCTGCGATCAAGCATGCGCCGCACAACAACGTCCCGAACCGCGATGTCGCAGAAATGCTGATCAAGCAGGGCGTCGTCGGTCCGGAACTGGACGAGCAGATCCGCCATCTCTCGGCCCGCTGGGTGGTGATCGAAAGCATGTTCGAAACGCTGCCGCGTGCCACCAACCGCGTCACGCTGTCGACGACCAAGAAGGATGCACTCGGCATCCCGACGCTGTCGTTCAACTACGACCTCGACGGTGACGAATATGTCGAGAAGGCCCGTGATCTTTGCATGGACGACTACGGCAATTTCGTTCGCGCCATGGGCGGCAAGGTGATCAACGACAAGACCGGCTGGCAGAACCACGCCCACGTCATGGGCACGGTGATGATGGGCGACGATGCCAAGACATCGGTCACCAACCATGAGGGCCGGACCTGGGATCACGACAACCTCTTCCTCGCAACGACCGGCCTGCTGCCGTCCTCGAGCGTTCTCAACCCGACGCTTGCCGGCATCGCGCTCGGTCTGCGCACGGCCGACATCATCGCGAAGGAGGTCTGATATGCGCAAGACGGTATTTGTTTTTTCCGCCCTCGCATTTTCCACCGTTGCGGCATCCTCGGTGCTTGCGCAGGATGCGGCCACCAGCGCGCTGATCGAACGTGGCCGTTCGGTCGCCATCGCCTCGGACTGCATGGCCTGCCACCGTACCCCGGAAGGGGAGGGCAAGCCTTTCGCCGGCGGCTACACGATCTCTTCGCCGCTTGGACCGATCGTTGCGCTCAACATCACGCCCTCGAAGGAGTTCGGGATCGGCAACTGGTCGGAAGCGCAGTTCGAAGCGGCCATGCGCGATGGCGTTGCGCCGCGGGGACATCTCTATCCGGCCATGCCCTATACCGCATATCGTGCCATGAGCGATGACGACCTGCATGCATTGTTCGTCTATCTGCAGAAGGACGTGAAGCCGGTCGATGAGGCGCCGAAGGCGCAGACGAACCTGCCTTTCCCCTTCAATATCCGCCTGTCCATGGCCGGCTGGAACCTGTTCTTCAATCGCGCCACGCCGTTCGACAATGCTCTGGCCGCGCCGGCTGGCACGGAGCGCGGCAAATATCTTGTCGATGGCCCGGCCCATTGCGGCGCCTGCCATACGCCCCGCAACACCTTGATGGCTGAAGACGCTTCTCAATATCTCGGCGGCGGCGATCTCGGCGGCTGGCACGCACCGAACATTACCTCCGACCCGGTCAGCGGCATTGGCGGCTGGAGCGATGCGGAACTGGTGACATATCTGAAAAATGGCAATGCCGTCGGCAAGTCGCAGGCCGCAGGCCCGATGGCCGAGGCTGTCGAACACAGTTTCCGCCACATGCCGGATGACGATTTGCAGGCGATCGCCAACTATCTGAAGACCGTTCCCGCCATTCGCAGCGAAGCCCAGACCGCGCCGGCCTACGAACACAGCAAGGCAAAGCCTGCCGGGATTGGTACACTCGACTACGGTATAGACCGCAGCGCCGCGGCGATGGTCAACGGAACGTCTGTCAATGGCGAGGAACTCTATGTCAGCGCCTGTGCAACCTGCCACCAGCTGAACGGTGCAGGAACGCAGGACCAGTTCTATCCCTCATTGACCAGCAACCGGGCAACCGGCGGGATGACGCCGAACAATCTGGTCATGGCGGTCGTGGAAGGTGTTCATCGCAAGACGAACGACTTCACCGTGCAGATGCCGGCATTCAAGGACGAATTGTCGAATGCCCAGATCGCTGCCGTGTCCAACTATGTGCTGCAACGCTTCGGCAATGCTTCGCTCAGCGTCAGCGAGGCGGATGTCGTGGAGCTGAAAAACGGAGGCGAGGTGCCTCTTCTGGTGAAGGCGACGCCGTGGCTAATGCTGGGTGGCGCGATTTTTGCGGCTCTCGTTCTTGTGCTGGCCGCCATCTTCTTCTGGCGTCGCGGCAAGAGAAATACCTTGCAGCACGCATGATGTCGGATACCGGCCTGTGTCGGAGAGCAGAAATGCTCATGAGACAGGCCGGCGATCCTCAAACGATTGAAAGCCCTGACGTTTGGTCGTCAGGGGCTTTTTGTTTAGGTGCGGGGCGGTGTGTTGGCGCCGATAGAGTTTTCTTCCTCTGCCGGAAGGCGGGCGCCGGCGATTTTCAAGGCTGCGACGTCGCTGTTGATTTCGCGCAGTTCGTCTGCGGAGAAGATAACCGAGGCGGCGGCAACATTCTGCTGCATATGCGCGATCTTGGTCGTACCTGGGATCGGAACGATCCATGGCTTTTGTGCCAGCAGCCATGCAAGCGCGATCTGAGAGGGAGCGACCTCTTTTCTCTGCGCCCATTTGCTAACGAGTGCGTCAAGCGCCATGTTGGCCTTGAGGCCCTCAGGCGTAAAGCGCGGCACGAGATACGACGGTTCGTCTCCCATCAAGAGCAGAGATTATGACGATCCGTGAAACTCTAGCTCTCTGATGGCTGTCATCAACTGCAGATGCAACTCGATCGAACTATGGGTCGCGGCTCTTTTTGTTCGCGCGACGAGTCCGACCGTGCCTAAGCTCGGCAGCTGTTCGTCCTGATAGCGGACCACGCCGTCGGGAGCGCCGAGCGCCACGCGACAGGTTATCCCAAGACCCGCCCCAACGGCGGACCACAATCCGGTGACACCTGTTGCTGCCATGGTGATCCGCAGGGGTGCGTTCATTTTTTCCAACAGGGTGATACCAAGATCCCGGAAGAGGCAGGGCGATTGGAGCACCACGATTGGCAGTGCGCGCAATGGATCCGGTGAGAACGATCTCGAGGCCATCCATTCGATCGGGAAGGTCGCCACCGGATCCACAGTGTGGGCATCATCGGGTCGGCACCAATGCAGCGCAACGTCAGCTTCTCCGATGTCGACGCTTTCGATGATTTCGCTGTTTCGAAGGACTTGAGCCTCGATCAAAACATCTGGATGACTGAGTGAGAAGGCGGAAATCTGCTGCGGCAACCATGTTTCGGCGATATCCGCCGGCACTACCAAACGGATCGTCTCCTGATCCAAGCTTTGTCTCATGGCTCGAATACCTTCGTCATTGGCCGAGACTATGCATTCTGCAAAGGGCAGCAATCGCAAGGCCTGCTCCGTCGGCGCCAAACCCCGTCCTACCTTCTGAAAAAGCTTGACGCCAACTTGCTGCTCCAAGCGCTGAAGTTGCAGGGTAACGGTCGACGGGCTCTTGTCCCGTCGTTTTGCGGCGCTTGAAAGGCTCTTGCGGTGAACGCTTTCGATGAAAGTTCGCAAAACATCGATATCAAAATTGTTAGTCATGCCGCTCAACTTGGAAGTCCGATCCGTTTGGAAGACGGATCATAGCGCATCGAATAATTTTATAAATGCAAAATGTTTTTCACGTATCGTTTGATATTTGAAAACTTTGTGCGTGCCCGCCTCGGAATAGTCTATAAGCTTGATCGACATTAGGTTAGCCCCACCGCACTGCGGTCAAAAGGGATATTGTCGATGTGTAGATCTTTCTCGGAAGACAGAATGCTTCATCCACCCGGGCTTTTAACGCGAGGTTTTTTTGCTCGGGGCGACTGAGGCAACGAAAGCGTCACAACTGAATCGAAGCCGCTGCCAGTAAAACGTTCGGACGTTTCGGCTGGCGAACCAAAACCCAGAAACAGCGATCGCATCTTTTGAGCCGCCGCCACCGCGCTGGCGGCTGGGTGAGTGCGCGCATACTAGGGACAGAATTTTGAAGCTCTATTATTCTCCCACTTCGCCGTTTGCACGCAAGGTGCTAGCCGTCTCGATCGTAACAGGCCTTCGCGACAGGATTGATCTCGTCGAAGCGTCTCCTCATCCGATCGATCGCGATGTTTCGATCGTGGGAAGTAACCCGCTCGCAAAAGTTCCGACGCTCGTTACTTCGGATGGGCAGGCTATTTTCGACAGCCGTGTGATCGCAGAATACCTCGATGCAAAGAGCGTCGCGGCGCGCGTTATCCCGCAAGACGATGAACTGCGCTGGAAAGCGCTGACGCTCCAGGCACTAGGCGATGGAATTCTAGATGCTGCGCTACTGATCCGCTACGAGTTGACGGCGCGTCCGGAGAGCTTTCGGTGGCCACTTTGGCAGGAGCGCCAGTTCGACAAGATCCTCTCGGCGCTGGACGCGCTTGAAAGCGGACATTCGATCACTGAACAAACCGTCGATATCGGGACGATAACGCTCGGCTCCGCGCTCGGGTATCTCGACCTCCGTTTTCCCGACTTCATCTGGCGAGGCGGCCGGCCAAACCTGAACACCTGGTTCACGACCTACTCTCACAACGACTTCCTGTTGCGAACAGCCGCACCGGCGCCGAAAGCAGCCTGAACACGCTACGCAGGCGCAGTCCAAGGTGGACCGCCTGAGCCCAAACAACATGCGGTTCGTTCGATCGTTCCGCGCCTTCCCGAATGGAGATTTTGGTAAATGGCATCAAAAAGGCAGATCAAGCTGGGACTCGTACCGACGGGCGCAGGTGGTCCCGGGAATCATAATCGGTGGCTTGATAAGGACATACCGCTCGATTCCAGCGTCAATATCGACTGGTATATCGACGTGGCCCGACAGGCCGAGGAGGCGAAGTTCGACCTCATCTTTATCGTCGACAGCCAGTTCATAACCGAGAATTCTCCGCCACATTACCTGAACCGGCTCGAACCGCTGACGCTGCTATCCGGAATTGCCACGCGGACCACGCATATCGGTCTGGTCGGCACCCTGACGACATCTTACAACGAGCCATACAACGTCGCTCGGCGCCTCGCATCCCTCGACCTCATCAGCCGCGGCCGGGCAGGGTGGAACGTGGTCACCAGCGGCGATGCAGGCACTGCCGGCAACTACGGACGCGATGAACACTACGACTACGACACGCGCTACGGGCGTGCGCTGGAACATGTCGAAGTGTCGCGCGGACTGTGGAAGTCCTATCGCGATGGCGCTTTCGTTCGAAACCGCGAAACAGCCGAATTTCTCGACAAGTCCAAGCTTCACCCTCTCAATCACGTTGGTGAACACTTCCGCGTCGTGGGGCCTTTGAACATCGAACGCTCTCCGCAAGGCGAGCCGGTCATCTTCCAAGCCGGCAATTCGGAGCAGGGACGCGATCTCGGTGCCAGGATCGGTGAGGGGATTTTCTCTCACGCAGCGAGCCTTGAGGAAGGCCAGGACTTCTACAAAGATATCAAGGATCGGGCGAAAGCTTACGGTCGCGCAGCGGGAGACATCGTCATTTTGCCGAGCACGGATATCGTTGTTGGCGATACCGATGCCGATGCGCGCGAACTCGAGCGAGCCTATCATTTCGCCGATCACAGCTTTGACCAGGCGCTTGCCGAATTCGGTCGCGCTTTTGGATGGCACGACTTCCGTCAGTACGACCTCGACGCACCCTTCCCGGCGGAAGCGCTCGAATATGCGCGCAGTAGCTTCTTTACTGGTGCGAAGCGCATAACTGATCTGGCCGTCGAACGCGGCTTCTCGCTTCGCCAGACCATAGAGCACATCAGGCAGCCGAAGAACGGGCCTTTCGTCGGGGCGCCCGAGACAGTCGCCAACGAATTAATCCGCTGGTTCGACGCTTATGCGCTTGACGGATTCAATGTGCGTCTCAGCCATCCCGCAAACTTCACGCGCTTCGCGAAAGAAGTCGTGCCCATCCTTCAGGACAAGGGGTACTTCCGCCGGGAATACGAAGACACGACCCTGCGCGGCAATCTCGGACTGAAGAAAGTGCCCAATCCCTGATCGAGCCCTGACTGCCGATCGACAAGAAAATCCTGCGCGCAGGAAGGAGAAACAAATCTTGGGCAAGAACACAAAATACTTGATCGGCGTACCGATCCTCGCCGCACTGGCGCTCGGCGGAACGCTCGTCTGGTACAGCAACGGTCAGAACACCACCAGCACGGTGACCTCGGCCCAGGCACAAAAGCCGAAAGTGCTGCGATGGGCGGCACTTCTCAACGCGCATTGGGACCCGATCGTCCAGGGAAGTGGCTACAACTTCAACCAGACTGCCATTGCCTATGCCTCGCTTACCGAAATCGACGAGAACGGCAAGGCTGCTCCAGGCCTGGCGCAAGGCTGGACCTACAATCAGGCCGGCGACAAGGTGACCTTTCATCTGCGGCCCGGCTTGAAGTTCCAGGACGGCGAGCCGTTGAACGCCGAGGCAGTGAAACTCTATCTCGAGCGTGCGAAAACTCAGAAAAACTCGGCGCTTGCCGGCGACCTCACGTCGATCGGCAGTGTGACCGCAGACAGTGATACTGACGTCACGCTGAACCTGACGCAGGTCGACCATCAGATACCCCTGCTGCTCGGTCGTCGCGTGGCCCAGATCACCAGCCCGAAAGCTGCTCAGGATGCGCAAAAGCTGGACCAATGGCCGGTGGGGGCCGGGCCCTTCAGGGTCGTCGAATACGTTCCTGAATCGCACATCTATTTCGAAAAATTCGATGGATACTGGGATGCGAAAAACATCCACATCGACCGTATCGAGCTATCCGCCGCGCCAGATGCCTCGCAATTGGTAGCGTCCATCCAGACGGGCGTCTACGATTTCGCCTATGGCCTCAACCCGTCGCAGATCGAAGTGGCGAAAAAGGCCGGTCTGGATGTTCTGTCCTACCCTGTCTATTCGGCTGCCAATATCAGCATCAATGTGCGCAAGCCTCCGTTCGACAACCCGAAGGTCGTCGACGCCATCCGATATGCGGTCAACCGGCAGGAGTTCGTCGACAAGGTTACGTTCGGGACCGGTGTCGCAACGACGCAGCCATTCCCGGCGGGATACGTGGCATATGACGCCCAGTCAGCCGATCTGTGGCCCTACAATCCTGAGAAGGCAAAGCAGCTGCTTGCCGAGGCCGGCTACAAACCGGGCGACATCAAGGTCGATTTCGTCGTTCGTGACCCGTCGACCGCGAACGAGCTGATCCAGAGGCAATTGGCAGCCATCGGCATCAGCGCCAAGCTGCAGGTCGCCCCCGACTGGGCGACGCCGTTCTTCGGCAAGGACCTGGTTCTGTCTTCCTATTCGACGACTGGGCGCGAATCCCCCGTCCAGACGCTGACGGCGCATTTCGGACCGAAAGGCCCGCTCAATCTCGCAGGCCCGTATGTACCTGAAGGGTTCGATGCAGCCATCAAGGTCGCGCGCGAAACGCCTCTCGACTCTCCCGACTATGCGAAAAACCTTCAGGCAGCGACCCGCGTGGCGCTGCAGGGCAGGGCACTGGTTTTCACTTACGGAGCGCCGACGCTGTTCGTGAAGTCGCCAAAAATTTCGGCACTTCCGAAGATCCCGGGCCAGATCCATCTGACCGGCGTGACCATTGCGGAATGATAGCCACTGCGGGGGGCGCTCGCCGCCTCCTGCGATCGTTATCACACCCACAGGAGTTTGAGGAATGGCTAGCATCCATACTGAGCGCGAGACATTGGCCTATGGCGGCGCATCTGCCGGGCTGTCGAGCCGATGGGCCGTGGCGCGTTCAACACTTGCGCTCGCGTTCCGGTCGATCATCGTGTTCGTGACCGTCTTCTTCCTCGCAACGCTGCTCACCTTTGCCCTCCAGGGGTTGAGTGGTCTCAGCCCGGCACATCTTCAGCTGTCGGAATCGGCGACGCCGGAAGCGATTGCTGCGCTCGAACATGAATGGGGCCTCGACCTGCCTCTCTGGCAGCAATATCTCAACTGGTTCGGCGGGATCGTGCAGGGTGATCTCGGCCGCAGCTGGTATAATGGTGCAGACATCTCGCTGTTGCTGACGTCGCGCGCGGCAATCAGTCTTTCAATCGCCGGCCTGGCGCTTTTGATCGGGGTGACGCTCGGTGCCGTTCTGGGGATCACGGCCGCAAAGTTCCAGACAACCTGGATCGACCGCGCGATCACGACCTTCACAACCTTCGTTTCGGTCCTGCCGCCGTTTGTCGTCGGTATCGGCCTGGTCGCGATCTTTGCGGTCTGGCTCAACTGGTTCCCTTCGGCCGGTTATGTCCCACTGGACAGGGGCGGTTTGGGGCCATGGCTGAGCCATATCTGGTTGCCCTCGCTCGCGCTCAGCATGGAAGCGGTTGCCGATATCGCCCGGCAGCTTCGGGTGGGGCTCATCCAGGCCTCTCGCGAAAACTATGTGACGGGCGCTCTCGTGCGGGGGCTGAGCAGCGAACGGATTTTCTGGGGTCACGTGCTGCGCAACGGCAGTGGCCCCGCGCTGACCATGCTCGGCATGAAGTTTCCCAATCTGATCGGTGGCGCCGTCGTCACAGAAGCAGTGTTCGGCCTAGCGGGCTACGGCAGGTTCGCCGCTGATTCCGCCAGCCGCGGGGATGTACCGGCGGTTCAGGGGGTGCTCGTTCTGGCGATCGTCCTGGTCGTCGCTTTCAACCTTCTCGTCAATCTGCTTCTGGTGCGGCTTAGCCCGGCATCAGCCAGGGGGATTTGAGATGTTACGTGGTATCTGGCAACTGCCGGCCGGCAAGCTTTCCGTTCTTTTTCTGTCCGTGATCATTCTGTTAGCGATCTTCGGTCCCGCGTTGGCACCCTATGATCCTCTGGTCGGTACCGATCATGTGCTTGCCCACCCGAGCGCACAGCACTGGCTTGGGACGGATTATCTGGGCCGAGACGTCCTGAGCAGGATATTGGCCGGTTCGACGATCAGCGTGCTTGGCTCTGTTCAGGTCGCCGTGATCGCGCTTTTCGTCGGCGCTATCCCTGGTATTCTCTCCGTCTATCTGGGCAGGACGTTCGAGTGGCTGACACTTCGCCTCGTCGATACACTGATCGCGCTGCCCTTTCTGGTTTTCGCGGTTGCCGTGACAGCTTTGCTGGGGAACGGCATTCCACAGGCCATGCTGGTTGTCGGTGTCATGGTGTCGCCGGCCTTCTATAGGGTTGCCCGTGCCGCAGCCTTGACGATCTCCCGCTCGCAGTATGTCGAGGCGGCGATTCTGTCGGGGGCATCGATCGGCTGGATCGTCCGCAAGCACGTCTGGGCCAAAATTCTCCCGGCCATCGCGATCACGCTCGCAAATACGATGGGGACCGGCTTTGTCGTCGTCTCCAGCCTGACCTTTCTCGGTATCGGCGTCCAGCCGCCGGCACCGACCTGGGGCGGCGTGCTCGCCTCGGATCTGGGTTACCTGAACTTCCGGCCCTATGCGCCGCTCTTCACAACCGTACTGATTGTCCTAACCGTACTCGCCTTCAACCTGCTCGCGGATGTTATCCGGGACGTGTCCGGTGAATCCGGTCGGGCGCTCCTGATCCGCCGGGAGAAGAAGCGCGGTCGAACCGCGAGACAGACCTCCGCAACGATCCCGCCCACGCCGCATGGAGACCCGCAATGACAGCTGAAATTATTGATCGTTTGCAGATTACCGCCGCGATCGAACGAGAAGGTGAACCGGTTCTTCGCTTGGATGGGGTCAACATACGCAACCAGATCACCGGCAAAGATGTGGTGCGTGGCATTTCCTTCACCTTGAAGAAGGGTAAAGTCGTCGGGATCGTCGGGGAGTCCGGCAGCGGCAAAACATTGACGTGCCGCGCGGTGCTGGGAATTTTGCCTGAGCTCTTCTCGGTCTCTGGAGGGACGATCGACCTTCTTGGCCACGACGTCCTCTCCCTCGAGCCAAAACAATGGACGCAATTGCGCGGAACCTCGATTACCGCCGTTTTCCAGGATCCCGGCTCCTACCTCAATCCTTCGATGAAGGTCGGTGCCCAAATCGCCGAGGTCATTCGAACAAAGCGCGGCGTAACTCGGCAGGAAGCTAAACAGCGGACGCTTGAGCTTCTCGCGGATGTCCGCCTTAGGGATCCGGAACTAGTCTACGGTCAGTATCCGTTCGAGCTGTCGGGAGGCATGCTGCAACGAGTGCTGATCGCGGCCGCAATCTCTCTCGGTCCCAAGATCCTGATCGCTGACGAGGTTACCACGGCGCTGGACGTCACAGTGCAGGCAGAGGTGCTCGATCTGCTGGCCGACCTGAAGGAACGCCATGGGTTGTCCCTCATCGTCGTCTCGCACGATCTCGCTGTCGTCGCGCAGATTTGTGACGAGGTGCTGGTCCTACGCGACGGCGAGGTCGTTGAGAGGGGAGCGACGGCAGAGGTCCTGCGCCGGCCGAAACACGGATATACTCGCCTGCTGATAGGCGAACATCATCTTTACGGTCTGGAGCGTTTCCTCGATGCAAAACCGACAACGCCGAAACCAAGACTGGTCGATAGCCGTCCCATCCTGATCCGCGCAGAAGGGGTCTGCGTGAGCTATGACTCCAGTACATCGCGGCGGCAGGCGCTCAAGGACGCAACATTCGTCTTACGCCAAGGCGAGTCCATCGGGGTGATCGGAGAGACGGGATCGGGCAAATCGACACTTGCCCGCGCGCTGATCGGGCTCGTCACACCAGGTGCTGGGCAGATATCGATCGCAGGGGAGGATATCACCGGTTTCAGTGCCGCCAGATGGCGCGATTTCCGCAAGCGGGGCATTATCCAGTACGTGTTTCAGGACCCGCTCCGCAGCCTCGATCCTGAGGTAACCATTGCCGATACGCTTGCTGAGCCTTTATTGCTGCAAGGCATGTTATCGAAATCCGAGATCCGGGATCGCATTTATTTCCGATTGGATCAGGTCCGCCTCCAACCCAATCTGCTTAATCGCTTTCCGGGCGAACTCTCGGGTGGACAGCGCCAGCGTATCGCTGTTGCCCGCGCACTGGTGACCGAACCTAAGGTGTTGATCCTCGACGAGCCTGTCAGCGCGCTCGATTCTGCAAACCGGGTGCAAATCCTGGAAATTTTGAATTCACTTCGCGCTAATGGCACATCACTAATGTTCATCTCGCATGATCTTGGTTCAGTAGCGGGCGTGACTGAACGGGTCATGGTTCTTTATCGCGGATCGATCGTGGAGACCGCTGCGACGGACGATGTCGTCAACCGCCCCGGCCATCTCTACACTCGCCTTCTGGTCGGCTCTGGCCCCACGGTGACGTCGATCGGTTCGATCGATCGGCGTTCGCGTCAGGCACTGCGCGAACAGCTTGAGGCCGCATCCTAAAATTTTGCCAGCGACGCTTTTCCAGGGTTTCCGGTTAGGCACCAATCGAGCAGAGAAAGAGAGACAAACGAATGTCGAATGACCATTCTCACGATCACCACCACCACCATGATCATCACAAGGAAGGGTCAGAAGTTCCGCGTTGGAAGCATGATGGCATCAGAGTGATCGCCGGTGATCGTCTTGATTCCAACACGGCCCAGACGCCCGGCATGTTTCGCCAAGCGGCGATCAATCATGCACGGGTCGGTGCCCAGAAAATCTGGGCGGGAACCGTGGCGATCGAACCCGACGCTAAGACCGGTGTTCACCATCACGGTCCGTTGGAGAGCGTCATCTATGTCGTTCGCGGACGTGCCCGCCTGCGCTGGGGAGACCGGTTGGAGTTCGTGGCCGAGGCTGGCCCTGGCGATTTCATCTATGTGCCGCCCTACGTTCCGCATCAGGAGATCAATGCGGATCCGAACCAGGTGCTGGAATGCGTCCTCGTGAGATCCGACAATGAAGCGGTGGTGGTGAACATCACCGACGTCGATCCCGTCGAGGCGCCGGAGAATGTCTACTGGGTCGATCCGATCCACGCTGCTCCCGAGAAGTCGTGATCCTTTGGCCTCCGGGTGCCTGCAATGCGGGCACCCGAATTTGCCGAAGGACTGGACGCATCGTTCTTTACCGCCTGCACCTTCTCTTCAATATTGGGCTTCTACAAGGAAACAGTCATATGGCTGCGCATCGCTTTCGCCTCGGCTTCCTGTCTCATTTGGAAGCCCACACCGATCTGCCACACCTTTACCGCAACTTCATCGATCTGTTTCGCTACGCCGAAGAGCTGGGCTTCGATTCCGGATGGGTGGCACAGCATCATTTCGAGGACGGACGCAGCGGTCCGGGCGCCGGTGCATCCCCGCTGACTTTCCTGACGGCGGTCGCTGAAAATACGACGCGGCTTCGCCTCGGGACCGCAGTCGTCACCCTTCCGCTGGAATCGCCTATCCGGCTGGCGGAGGATGCAGCGACACTCGACGTTATCAGCGGCGGCAGACTTGAACTGGGTATCAGTTCCGGTAATGGCGAGAAGCTCTTTCAAGCGTTCGGAGTGCCACTTGATGAAAAGCGGGAGCGCACCACCGAGGGCATCAACCTGCTTAATCGAGCATATGCCGGCAAACCTCTTTTCGACGGCGGACCTATCCTGCAGCCACAATCCCCGGGGCTGAGAGACCGTATCTGGCAGGGAATTTTCAGCTCTGAAGGCGCACGTTTTGCAGCCGCAGCCGGTTCGAACCTTCTTCTCAACCGGGCGGCCTACGGCTACAGCGAGCGCACGGATCTGGTCCAGCGGCCGTGGGCGGATGCCTATCTCAATGCGTGGGACGAAAACCCGGCCAATGCCGGCCGCCGCCCGCGGATCGGTCTTTCGCGGCTTGTCTATCCGGCCAAGGACAAGGAGACGGCGAAGGCCCAACTGCGTGATGGGATTGAAAAGCTCGCGCAGAAAATGGTCGAAGGCGGTCGCTTTCCCGCTGGACTGTCTCTCGACGAATACCTCTCTCGTTTCCATGCCTTTTATGGTTCGCCGGACGACGTCATCGAGCAACTCTCCGATGAGCAATGCCTGCCGCTAGCAACGGACATCCTGTGTCAGGTAAACCCAGGCGTTCCCGATTTTGATCAGCTTGCCCGGACCCTAGAGCTGATAGCAACCCAGGTCGCTCCGGCATTCGGATGGAAGTCCAAGCCGAAAACCGTCCCTGAGGTACCTGTGAGCCTTCGCGGCAGGTCGGCCGCGTAACCTGCTATCGTCGCCGGCGTCTGCACGCCGATTTCCTTCAACATATCGATAGAAAGACTATCATGACTTCAAGGCTCGCCAGACCCATTGCAATTTTGCTCACCGTACTTTTTCCCGCGAGCGCATCTGCGCACACAGGTGTTAGTGACGCGAGTGGCTTCCTTCATGGCTTTGCACACCCGATCTCAGGCCTTGACCATGTATTGGCGATGGTGATGGTCGGCGTTATCGCCTACCACCTCGGCCAACGGGCGCTCTGGGCCGTCCCCTTCGCCTTTGTATCGTTCATGATATTTGGGGGCTGGCTCGGAATGGTCCGCGCGCCTCTTCCTTCGGTTGAGACGGGGGTTGCGCTTTCCGTCGTCGTGCTCGGATCGATCGTTGCATTTCGCGCGCCGCTATCGAGCGTCGTGGCCGCAACGACAGTCGGTCTGTTTGCTGTTTTTCATGGTTATGCTCATGGTCATGAAATGCCGGAGGATGCCGGCGGTTTTCTTTATGCGGCTGGCTTCGCCATTGCGACAGCTTCGCTGCACATGATAGGGATCCTTGCGGGTGCCGCAATCGAACGACTTGGCGCTCAACACGCCGCCATTTTTTCGCGATCAGCGGGAGCCTTCGTAGCATTAATAGGCTTTGGTATGACTACTGGCTTGATCTAAATCGTCGCGAGTTGATCCGGCCACTGTCGTTTTCATCAGACGCCTGCATCGACTTGATGGCTTGCTGATGTTGAGCTCCCGTTAATCGAAAAAAATCGAGCCCTGTCTCAATTCGAAGACTGGAGGCCGTGCGGAGACGACACGGCCTCCAGTCTACAGCGCTTCAAGGCAGGGTAGATTTCCTTGACGCGCTGTTCGCCGCTCCCCTGGAGGTTGAGATCCGGCAGAAGAGATCGCTTATGAGGTAAGGTGGACAACTCCTTCAAAACTCTTCGCGAGCATCGACAGTCCTAAGTAAACGAGTAGTAAGCCCGCTCCTCGGTTGGCCAGCGTGAGCATCCCGATGTTCAACCGTTTCTTCACTAGCGATATGCTGAGCGCGAGCATAACCCACCAGGTCAGCGAGCCTGCGAATACTCCAAGTGGCAGAAGGCCGCCCGGTGCCGCGATCTGGCTCGCGAATGCCGTTAGACTGGCGGCGCACAATGCTGGTGTTACGGGATTTAGGAATCCGAAGCAGATTGCTCCGCAATAGGCACGTCTGAAACTGAGGCTGGCTTTGCTTTGCGGCATTAAAACAATGTCACGGCGCCACAACTGCGCAGCGAAGTATAGAAGGAGAAGGCCAGCTGCGAAGGTTAATAGGCTCTGGGCTTCCGGCCGGCTCATGATCGTTATGCCGCCGATGATCGCTATTGTACTGTAGGTGAGGTGTACGGTCGCGACGCCAAATCCCGTGGCGATCCCGGCGCGCACACCATCGACGAGCGTGCGCTCTACGCACATCATGCTTGTCGGCCCGAACGGTATTGCAATTGAAAGCCCGGCGCCAGCACCAGCCAGTAAGCATGCCATCTCGCTCATTGATTTCCCCAGCCCTATTCGGTGGAGTAAACCGCAAGCGGAGCTGGTTTATTCGCGGCGATCTGAATTTTTTCTAGCCACCGCCTGCAAGCCTTTTCCGATATAGGTCGGCGAAGGATGACAATTCACCGAGATTGAGATCGGAAACAGCCGAATATGTCAGGTTGCCGTCTGTCCAACTTGTGACATTGGTGCCGTCAATGACGGACTGGACGGGAAGGGCCAGGTCACTGGAAGTCGTGACGGTGACGCTTATCGTGTGCTGGCGGCGCTTGTAAATCATGACCGGGACCGGTTTGCGGTCAATGACATCGACGCGACCGCCAACAAGGGGAAAGCCTTGGGCAGAGAAGTCCGGTGTTGTTGGTGCAATGGTCGTCTTGCCATTGAACCACGGTTTGACGACATGACTTTCGGAAGAAGCAATATCAAACGGCTGCGGAGCGATCAGCCCTCTCAGATGCGCAGTAAGGATCTCATTCTCAATTGCGGCTGCCCGTGTCTCGGTTTGCGCGAGATGAGTGAAATAGCCGCCAGCGAAGCCACCTCCAACCAAGCCGATCGCTAAGGCCGCAGCTATCGGCCCCCAATACGCGCGCCTCGGGTCTGCGGATTGCAAACTAATCTCAGGTTCTGGCTCATTGGAAACGTCGTCGTGGGTCAGATCTGTCGTGATTGAGGCGAGTATGCTTCCACGCAAGCGGCTTGAAGCCGGATCGCCGGGGAGAATTTCGGACAGCCCTGATGACAACTCACCAAGTTGGCGCGTGAAAGCTGCGAGTTCCGGCTCTGCCTTAATTCTCCTCTCCATGGAGAGTGCCTCAACGGGTGAAAGTTCACCGTCGTGATAGGCATTTAGAAGCAACAATGTCTCGTTATCGATCGTCATCGCTCCGCCTCCTTCAAACGCAAAAGGAGAGACTGCCTCGCCTTGGCAAGGCGCGACATTACAGTTCCAATCGGTATGTCGCCGATTGCGGCGATCTCTCGATAGCTAAGTCCATGAAATTCCCGCAACACCAGGGTTTCTCTCAAATGAAGAGGTAAGGTTTCGACCGCGCCCAGTAGTGCGGTCGATCGCTGTTTGGCAAGAAGAAGATCTTCAGGCGTTGGAACGGCATTGGCCATCAAGCCGCCAGTCTCCATTTCCTGCTGCGCATCTGGTGAAAGGTCTTCAAGCGAGACGAGCTTCACGGGCCTGTGACGCTGCAGCCAGGAATATGCAACATTGCGAACTATGGTCAGAAACCAGGCGCGTGCATTTCCTTCCGCGAAAGATTCGATTGCACGAAAGGCTTTTATGCAGGCTTCCTGCATTACGTCTTCTGCATCGGTGGCACTTCCGGTCAGCCATCGTGCGAGACGGTAGCCCTCGTCGATTCTCGGCAACACAATCTGCGCGAATCGCGCTTTGGCTAACGTCGTCATCGGTCTGCATAGTCGACAAACGAGAGCATCACGTAGGCCTTCTGGGCAAGAACACGCTTAGGTCTTCAGGAGGCACCGAAGTCGCTAGAAAAGTCAACGTTAGATCCTGCAGTCCGATGCTGTCACAGTTTCCAGTAACAAACGATCGGTAGACGCGGGGCAGTTAGCGGTCAGGACAATGTCGCGGCGCTTGTTGGGAATCGCCCGCGAATGACGCGCATGGATTTCGTCGCAAAAGCGAGTGGCCGTGTTGATGTCGTGAAGTACGACAACCCGGAAGTCCGCGCACCTCTTGCGAGCCGTCGAATAATGCTGGTCGCCCGTTCAAATCCCTTCAAGAGCGTGACAAGTGACCTGAGACCCAAGTTTCCTCCGGGCTTTCGGAGAGGCTTTGGCTTTCGTGCTCTGATCCCAAACGTTGGTTCGCCGGGAACTGGAGTTTCCCGTGGCAGTCAGAACGTGAAACAACATTGAGACGTAGATGAAAAGAATAAGACTGGTGGGTGATGTAGGGCTCGAACCTACGACCCGCTGATTAAGAGTCAGCTGCTCTACCAACTGAGCTAATCACCCGCGTCACCATCTAAGTGGCGACAGATGGGCCCTATAGAATGGACTTAGGGGTTTGTCCAGACTGGATCGTGCGCCGCAGCATGCGATGAGGGGCCCGCATCCCATATGGACCTTCCGCTGAGTTTTTAAACTGTTGACCGGCGGCCGGCGCAATTGAGAGAGATCGCGTTGTCGCGAAGCCTCAGGCTAGTTTGCCTCTCCGAAGTCAGACCCTACCTCCAACTCCACCCATATGGTTAAACCCACACGCCGAGTGGAAAATCGACGCTTGATTGTCAAGCGACGTGCATGTAGACAGCGCGTCCCAACACTGAGGCACGAGCATTTGCGTCAGGAAAGTGCATTGGAATGTAGCTCAGTTGGTAGAGCAGGCGACTGTTAATCGCCCGGTCGCAGGTTCGAGCCCTGCCATTCCAGCCATCGCTTCGTCGACATTCATGCGAATTCAATGCGGCGTAGGGAAAGCTGAAAACGAGCTTCCTTTCATACGAGAGTTTCGACTGTATTCGCATAGACAAGGTGTCTGGAATGGCGCTTGCAAATGGCGGCAATTATCGCCCTCACACGACGGAACGGACATTATCTTTTTAAATCAACATCTTACAAATTTATTCTCAACATTCGCACTTTTCCCATTGACGTTCCGGCGGCCTCGCCCTTATAACCCGCTCACTGACGAGGGCGGCGGCGCTGCTAGCGACGATGTCCTTCGTTCTAGAGAAATCTAGGAAAAATTGCTGAAAAGTTGGCTGAAATGCTGATGGGGCCGGATTACGGTT
>Ga0079104_1000247_pt1 | contig 72194 bp, 85 predicted proteins | sample MedtruBG_FD_76829 | JGI IMG/M metagenome (GOLD analysis project Ga0079104, IMG submission 76829) | Root nodule microbial communities of legume samples collected from California, USA - Medicago truncatula BG | ecosystem: Host-associated > Plants > Roots > Nodule | place: USA: California...
CGGACCCCGCATAGGCCGAGAGAGTCACCAAGGCGGTAGCCGAGGTTCTGATGGCCCATCGCCTTGCCCATGAGAGCAAGGCCGCGGCCGATGGGCGGGGAAACCCAAGAATTTTCACACAAACAGACACAGGATTTCCTCGGAAGGATACTGAGAAACAAACAGGCTCGCTTCGTGGAGATTATGGTCAACAATTCGCTAACAAGGCGTTGACGGGAAGTCGCCTGAAATCTGCTCATGACTATTGCCAGAAACAATTCTTCATGCGAATGATTTGCAATTGCAACTGCAGTCGTTTCAAGATGTATGGAGAGGCGCATGGATCAGCATGTCTCGGGGTGGCGGCAGACTTCAGGAGACCCTTCGCTGTCGGATGTCCATCGGACCATCAAGGTCACGAGCGCACCCGGATCGATGAGGAGGGCGATGGCCTTCTTCGGGCCGGGCTATCTGGTCGCTGTCGGCTATATGGATCCCGGGAACTGGGCGACATCGCTCGCAGGCGGCTCTAAGTTCGGCTACGCGCTTCTGACCGTCGCACTGGTCTCGAACATCATGGCCATCGTTCTGCAGTCCCTCTGCGCCCGGCTGGCGATCGCCTCCGGACGGGATCTGGCGCAGGCTTGCCGGGATGCATTCCCCCAACCTGTCGGGTGGGCTCTCTGGCTGCTGGCGGAAATCGCCATCATCGCGACCGACATCGCGGAAGTGATCGGAACCGCGATCGGTCTCAACCTGATCTTCGGGATACCGCTCGAACTCGGTGTCATCATCACGGCGCTTGACGTATTCCTGATCCTCTACCTCCAGAAGCTGGGCTTCAGGTGGGTGGAAGCGCTCGTCATCACGCTGCTGGGCGTGATTGCTGTCTGCTTCACCATCCAGATCGCTCTTGCTGATCCCGACTGGGGACAGGTGATCCTCGGCTTCGCGCCGACCACCGAGATCGTTACGAACCCCGAAATGCTGTACCTCGCTCTGGGCATCCTCGGCGCGACCGTCATGCCCCATAACCTGTATCTGCACTCGGGGATCGTGCAGACACGCGCCTACGGACAGACACTTCCCGAAAAGCGCGAGGCGCTGAAGTTCGCGACGATCGACTCGACCGTCGCCCTGATGTTCGCGCTTCTCGTAAACGCCTCGATCCTGATCCTCGCAGCGGCGACCTTCCACACCAGCGGCCGTACCGAGGTCGCGGAGCTTGGCGAGGCGCACAATCTGCTTGCGCCTCTGCTGGGGCTGGCCGTCGCACCGACATTGTTCGGCATCGCGCTTCTCTGCTGTGGCATCAACTCCACCGTCACCGCGACGCTGGCAGGGCAGATCGTCATGGAAGGCTTCCTCAATATCCGTCTTGCGCCGTGGCTGCGCCGCCTCATCACGCGCGCGATCGCCATCATTCCCGCGGCCGGCGTCACGATTGCCTTTGGAGACAGCGGCACCGCGCAGCTCCTGATCCTGACGCAGGTGGTCCTGAGCCTGCAGCTTTCCTTCGCCGTGTTTCCACTGGTCATGTTCACGTCCGACCGCCGGAAGATGGGAGAGCTGCGCGCTCCCATTTGGCTTACCTCGTTCGCATGGCTGATAGCCATCGTGATTGCGGTTCTCAATGTGAAGCTTCTGGTCGACTTCGTATTCTAGGATTCGACCGCTGCGGTTAAAGCGCCTAGACCACGACGACCGAAGGACATGCGGGAGGGCGGTCTGAATCCAGGGAGCGTGAGCACCCTGTCAGGGACAGATCCACGGCACTGCGTGCCGCACTCTTGCTGATCTCGCTCCCGTGGATCTCGCGTCTGCTGATCTTGGCGACGCTCGTGGCGGGCCCAATGTTAGGAGACCTCGTCCTCCGGGCCAAAGGCCCGCAAGCCGAAACCGGGTCGGACCGCGATCAGATCAGTCGTGATCGGTCGAGCAGAGATCGTGGTTCGCCAGCGCCCGGATGACGTAGCAGTCGCGAACCTGGTTGGAATGGCAGTGGGTCGAAATCCGCTCCAGCTCCGCCTCGAGCTTCTTCAGGCGCTCGATCTTCTGACGCACTTCGACAAGCTGCTCCGCCGCAATGCGGTCGGCTTCCTCGCATGGCTTCTCTGGATGCTGGCTGAGATCGATGAGCTCACGGATTGCCTCTATCGTCAGGCCCAGCTCACGCGCATGCTTGATGAACGATAGACGCTCGCGTTCTGTCTTGGAATAGCGACGCTGGTTTCCTTCAGAGCGTTCCGGGTGAGAAAGCAGCCCCATCTGCTCGTAATACCTGATCGTCGGAACCTTGACACCCGTTGTCTTCGACAGATCCCCAATGGTCAGCATGCGGTTCCTCCACTCATGAGATGCAACATCCATCTGCTGCGCTTCCTTGTAGCTATTTGAAGAATTGAATCCACGGGAGATGCCGCCAAAAGCTGTCGATGCCTTAGATGTGACCATTCAGAAAGTTAAATCAAGGCACACGTCAACGCTATTCCTGCGGATGGAAATCATGTGCTGGCCGATGGATTCGCGTGCCTATCCTGGCGAAATGAGATCGCAACGAGGGCAAAAGCACCGCAGACGATGAACACGTCCGCCAGATTGAAGGCTGGCCATGACCAGCCGTAGGCGTGGAAATCGAGATAGTCGGTCACGCTCAGGTTCAAGAAGCGGTCGACGACGTTGCCGCTGGCGCCGCCTGCCACTACCGTGACCGAGACGCGCTCCGCGATCTTCTTTGTCATGACTGCCCACATGACCAGTCCGAGGACTATCATCCCCTGAAGCAGTGCGAACAGGCGCGGAGCGGATCCCATCGTGTCCGCGAGAAGGCCGAAGCTGACACCCGGATTGTATGCGAGCATGAGATTGAAAAACGGCGTGACGCGGATAATGCGTGGCGGATTCATCAGCTCGCTGACAACCAGATGCTTGACAATCAGATCTATGGCGCACAGTGCGACGACCCAGATCACAATAATGGCCAGTCTGGCAGCGATCCTTTGGAGTGACGTGTTCATTCGCTTTCCTGCTGCAGGACGACGATCCGTGCCTTGGCCGGAACCCTCTCGTATAGATCCATCACATCCTGGTTCAGGAGGCGGACACAGCCTGAAGAGACGGCATTGCCTATCGACCGCCAGTCTTTGGTCCCGTGGAGGCGGTAGAGGGTGTCCTTGCCGTTCTGGTAGATGTAAAGCGCTCTGGAGCCAAGCGGGTTGTCCGGGCCGGGTGCCTGTCCACCATTGGCGTATGAGTATTTCCGCAACTCCGGCTGCCTAGCAATCATCTCCGGCGGCGGTGTCCAGCGAGGCCACTTCTGCCGCCACTGGATCACGCCTTCGCCTGCCCAGGTGAAGCCAGCACGACCGATGCCGATACCGTATCTCATTGCCGTGCCGGCACCCTCGGTGAGATAGAGAAACCTGCTGCGTACATCCACGACCACAACGCCCTCGGGCTCGCCAGTCAGGTTTTCAACGCGCTGACGGTAATACTTCGGGTCGATCTTGGAAGGGTACCCCGGGAAGTCGGTGGCCTCCGTCCGTTCTCGCAGCGTAGCGAGCGACTAGCTCACGTTCGCTCGGTTCGGATCGGCCGCGGGAAGGCGTGACCGGAGACGCTGCGGCACTCGGACGACCGAACAGGGCGGAGGCGACGACACCACCAGATAGGGCGACTATTGTTCGACGTGTTACGAGTCCCGATCTGGGCATACATGTCCTCACTCGGATGACGCGTTCGCGCCACCCGCTTTGCTGATTCAGTCCGGGGGTGTACGATCTCTAGCAGCTTGAGGTTCAAGCCAAAGAATCCGCGGAAACGGGGATCTCAACCAATTGTGTAGGGTTCGTGATCTGCCGCTGTTCAGCCTCATGGACAAATTGGCGCAGTCCCGGATTTGCGGGTTTTGTTTCAGGATGGACTTTGCTAGTCGTCGGATTGATTTATGTCATTTCGATTGCCCGGAACCAATGTACCGCAGTGCTTCAACCAGTTGGAAGGCCTTGGCTGTCCTGTCGATGATCTTCATGCAGATCGTCTTCGGGAGCCTCTGCTCGACTCCCTCGGCGGATCGCTCAGTGATTCCGTTTGGGGTTGCGATCGTGATGCAGGAACGCGGTTCCCCAGCCGAGAACCGGGCCCTGGTGGTGTCTGATGCCGATCATCACCTGCGATGCGAGCAGCGACGCCCTGAGGGCGAAATAAACGACGTGAGATATTCCGAGGCGCTGCGATATTCCACCCCCGCAGACGGCCTCCGCGACAGCCCGATCTATCTGATCTCGCGCCCCCCAAAACGCGTTAGCTGACGCATTCGGTTCATCCTTGCACGAACAACCTTCCTGATACTGCATGCCCGCGATCCACGTCTGACGAGGTCCTGATTGCCGGACCACTGTGGGAGCGCATGGGTGGTTCGTCAGAATCGTTTCGGAGCGGCCGGATCCCATTCTGAAATCATAATCCCAATTTCGGGAGTCGAAAGTGCCTCTTTCAAAGAAGCTCTTTCGCCTTGCTGTCGGACCGTCACTGCTCCTGCTTGCCGGGTGTGAGAGGGTCGTGATGTCGCACGTCAGCAGGCGGATCTTGTCGGTATCGCAACCGCTATACACCCGGGCCGGGCGAAGAGGCCGACGGGATCTCCGATGTAGCCCCTCCTGGCACACATCCACTCCGCCCGGCGGACTATGCGCCGGGGATCATCGACATCAAAGCGACCCGGTCGGCCAGGTCGATTAATTACGCCGTGCAACGCGTGCAACACGCGGAACACCAGGAAGCGACGAGAGCTTGCAGGCACCCGGCCAGCGCAGAACGACGCGTCCACCAACCTCTGAAAGAAAGAATCGGCAGGCAAGATGCTTGAGAATCTACAACTCGCCCAGCTAGTCTTCGGACGGCTGACATGGGATGCGATCCCGTACGATCCAATCATCCGCAGTACGTTCGTTGCCGTGGTCATCGGTGGCCTGGCCATCGTGGGACTGATCACGAGATACAAGCTGTGGGGTTACCTCTGGAGGGACTGGCTCACCTCCGTCGATCACAAGAAGATCGGCATCATGTACATCATCCTGGCGCTGGTGATGCTCCTGCGCGGGTTCGCGGATGCAATCATGATGCGCATCCAGCAGGCGATCGCTTTCAACGGCAACGAGGGCTACCTGAACGCCGACCACTACGACCAGATCTTCACCGCCCATGGCGTGATCATGATCTTCTTCGTGGCCATGCCGTTCATTACGGGTTTCATGAACTACATCGTGCCGCTCCAGATCGGCGCGCGAGATGTCTCCTTCCCGTTCCTCAACAACTTCTCGTTCTGGATGACGACGGCAGGCGCCGTGATCATCATGCTCTCGCTGTTTGTGGGAGAATTCGCTCGCACAGGCTGGCTTGCCTATCCTCCGCTCTCCGGCGCGGACTACAGCCCAGGCGTCGGTGTCGACTACTACATCTGGGGGCTGCAGGTGGCGGGTGTCGGGACCACACTTTCCGGAATCAATCTTGTCGCCACGATCGTCAAGATGCGTGCTCCGGGGATGGGCTTCATGAAGATGCCCGTCTTCACATGGACCTCGCTCTGCACCAACATCCTGATCGTCGCAACCTTTCCGATCCTGACTGCTACGTTGGCGCTGCTCTCAGCAGACCGTTACCTAGACGCGAACTTCTTCACGAACGATCTCGGTGGAAATCCGATGATGTACGTGAACCTGATCTGGATGTGGGGGCACCCGGAAGTCTACATCCTGATCCTGCCCGCATTCGGCATTTTCTCCGAAGTCGCATCGACATTCTCGAGCAAGCGCCTGTTCGGCTACGCCTCGATGGTCTACGCGACCTGCGCCATCATGATCCTCTCCTACCTCGTCTGGCTGCATCACTTCTTCACCATGGGAGCAGGGGCATCGGTCAACGCCTTCTTTGGCATCGCGACCATGATCATCTCCATCCCTACGGGCGCGAAGATGTTCAACTGGCTGTTTACGATGTACCGCGGCAGGATTCGCTACGAGCCCCCGATGTACTGGCTGATAGGCTTCATGGTGACCTTCGTCATCGGCGGCATGACAGGGGTGATGCTCGCCATCCCGCCCGCCGACTTCGTGCTCCACAACTCGCTCTTCCTGATCGCCCACTTCCACAACGTCATCATCGGCGGCGTGCTGTTCGGCCTGATGGCTGGAGTGGCGTACTGGTGGCCGAAGGCGTTCGGTTTCAAGCTCGACCCGTTCTGGGGCAAGATGACCTTCTGGTTCTGGCAGATCGGTTTCTTCTTCGCGTTCATGCCCCTCTACGTGCTCGGCCTGATGGGCGTCACCCGACGTGTATCCCAGTTCGACGACCCGTCGCTGCAGATCTGGTTCATCATCGCGGCTTTCGGAGCTGTCTTGATCGCGCTCGGAATTGCTTCGTTCATCATCCAGATGGTCGTCAGTGTCATGAGACGCGACCAGCTCCGCTGCACGACGGGCGACCCATGGGGTGGCCGAACCCTGGAATGGGCGACGTCCTCGCCACCGCCGGAATACAACTTCGCCTTCACTCCGGTAGTGCACGAAATGGATGCCTGGTACGACATGAAGGAATCCGCGTACGAGCGTCCGGCGTCAGGGTACAAGGCGATCCATATGCCCAGGAATACGGGCACTGGCGTCATTCTGTCTGGGATTAGCATCGCACTGGCCTTCGCCCTGATCTGGTACATCTGGTGGCTCGCGATCGTTTCGTTCGCCGCTATCCTCGTCGTCTCGATCGCCCACACCTTCAACTACAACCGCGACTTCTACATCCCGGCAGAAACAGTTGCCGAGGTCGAGGACGCACGTACGAAGCTGCTTGCTCAGAGGACCTGACATGGCAAATCCTAACCAGAGCCTTAGGGCAAAAAAACAGTTCCATCTCGAGGAGGAGCATCATCCTGAAGGGAGCACGAACCTCGGGTTCTGGCTCTACCTGATGAGCGACTGCCTTATCTTCGCGGCTCTCTTCGCCACCTATGCAGTACTAGGCCGCAATTATGCTGCCGGGCCTGCGCCTGCCGACCTTTTCGATCTCAAGCTCATCGCCGTTGCGACGACGATCCTGCTCGTGTCGTCGATCACCTATGGCGTTGCGATGATCCGTGCCGAGAGCAATGCCAAAGGCGGCACGCTGTTCTGGCTGGGGATAACGGGGTTGCTCGGCATCGCCTTCCTCGGCCTCGAAGCCTACGAGTTCTATCACCTGATCGCCGAGGGCGCCGGCCCGCAGCGGTCCGCTTTCCTGTCCTCGTTCTTCGCACTCGTTGGCACGCACGGCCTGCACGTCACCTTCGGGGTCATCTGGCTCGTCGTACTCATGGTCCAGGTTTCGAAGTTCGGCCTCACTCCCGAAAATCATCGACGGTTGATGTGCCTCTCGATGTTCTGGCACTTCCTTGATCTCATCTGGATCGGTGTCTTCTCCGTGGTCTATTTGATGGGAGTTGTCGCATGACTTCGAATTCATCGCACGATGGCGTGCACGAAGAGCATTCCGGTCACCGGTCCGGTCATGGCTCTCTCAGGAGCTACATGACGGGCTTTGTCCTGTCGCTCATTCTGACAGCCATCCCGTTCTGGCTGGTGATGGGCGATGTCATCGAGAGCAAGACAGTGACGATCGCGGCGGTCATGCTTCTCGGCGGTATCCAGATGATCGTCCACATGGTGTACTTCCTGCACATGAACAGCCGCTCCGAGGGAGGTTGGACGATGATGGCGCTGATCTTCACCATCGTTATCCTGGTCATCGTGCTCGTCGGATCTCTGTGGGTCATGTATCACCTGAACACCAACATGATGCCCATGTCGCCAGAAATGATGAAAAACATGCCGTAGGGATATTGTCTTGGTCCAGTCCCTGAGGACTGGCAGATCCCAGCGTCCCGGGCGCCGTCCGGCGATCCGGAGCGCTGGGACACAACCGGGGAGTTTCGGAAACCGCGAGCGTGATTATCGTAGTGGACGTGACGGCCTTAGGAAACCGCTATTCAACCGTCATTGGCGAACAGATGCCGTTCTTTCTCGTAACTCACCGATCGCTCGTCGAAGCCGACAGCGAGCATGGCGCTGCCGTCAAGGCTCTCGAACAACTGGACAGAGGACGAAGGCTTGAATTCGAAGTGAAGTTCGATGAAGCGACCATCACCAGCGTAGTCCTAGAAAGGAACCCAGATGATTCAGGATCGTCACCAACTGACACCCGCTCACCGGATCGGAAGCGCCGGGACTTGAAGCAGCCGTCATCTGATACGGGGCAACCGGATCCGCAGCTTGGGGAGAACTCATCGCGGCCAGCCACGCCGTACCGTCCGAGTTCCCGAACTACTACGCTGGTCGCCATCTTTCTGGGTGGCCTCGTCCTGACCACGTTCCTGTTTGGGGCATTGTAGGGGGGGCGGCATTGCTCCCCGGTGGGCTTGGCCAACCTCGAAGCGGCTGCTGCCGACTAGCGGATGGCGCTCACGGCGAGTGTGTCGCGACCGTCATTGATCTTCATCCATTTGCCGGGATCGGCCGAGTCCTGACGCTTGATATAGGTGTACTCGGTTTCAGACCACATCCTAATTTCGGCGCGAAGGTTGTCGAGAACGAAGTCTCCCAACCCCGATCGCACCGTCAGAACAGCGTGACCCGAGCCGTCCGGCTGTAGCACCACAGTGATCAGCAGGTTGGAGGCGGAGAAGCCGCGCTCCATCAGAAGCTTCCGTTTCTGAAGAACGAAGTCCTCGCAGTCGGCTGCATCGACCGGATAGGTCCAGTACTCCTCCACGCCATACTGATCCATGTCCGTCATCGCGGGGATCAGATTGACGGAGCGGTTCACGTCGACGAGGCTGCTCCAGGTTTCCGGCGTCAGCTTCATCGGTCCGCGATCAACTGCACCGGGACGGCACTCCCTGGGAAAGCGCTCGCAGAACTCAAAGTGACCGATAGGCTGCGATGTCTGACCTGCGAGGGGCATGGCATCCAGGGAGGCCGCTTCCGGCTTCCGGGAAACTCCCATCGAGATTGCCGCTATGGCAAGCATTGTCAGTAGAAGCCTGAAGGTCATGAGTCATCCCCGTCTTGTTGGGACGACTTATCGATACTGGCTGCCACCATCCGGCAAAAAAATTAGGTGCAATTTTATCGAGGTGTATCGAAATCTCTCGCTCTTCTGCGCGATCTCCAGTCCCGCAGAGACAGATAGGCTTCAAGGCCGATCCACCCGCCGAACCCTATGGAAGCGACGAAGCTGATCATTGCCGCCAGGCCATCGTGGTCAGCGACCCAGCAAGGCAGTTCGAACACCAGCTTGATGAGGGCGAACCCGATCAGCGAGAACACGACGATAAGGCCTAAGGGCTTCAGGAAACGTCGAACAAAGGATCCCATAGGTCCGAATTTATGTGCGATGCCGGACACGGGGAAATCAACTGTTGTTGTAGCGGGTTCCCTATTGTGAAAGGGGCTTGAGGACCGTGTTCATTCAATTTAAACCATAATCAAGTTATGGGATGACTATGCCTCTGTTCGACCGAGCTCTGCGAATCGTCTGCATGGTGCTGCTGCTGGCGGTGACCTTGACGGGATCGTTCGGCTCGGTCTTGCGTTTCAGCAGCTCTGACGTTGCAACGATCGCGAGTGTGGCCAGCAACGGTGTCGAACTCGCCCTTGGCCATCAGCAATGCCAGCACCCTGCTGAGCATTCCCACGGCATCCTCCCGTCCCAGGACGATGGCACTTCCTTGAGAGAGTACGTGAATGCCGCGTACGCGGCCGCACCCGGCACGATGAACCGCGAGACGGGTAGCAGTCTGGTCGATCCGCCGCCCCGGGGTTGATCCATTGTATCGTGCCATGCCGAAGAGCGAGATCAGCCTGCGGTATGGTCAAGCCGCATTCTGCCTCTTGCACCTCAAGTTACTTGAGGTCTTATCATCGGGCAACTTCTTCGGCCGTCGAGGCAGCGGATCCTTGAGTTCCTGGATTGTGCGTGCGGCTTTGTGATTCGACATCCTGATATCTACGCACCGAGTGGCGAAATGAACTGGTTCCGGAATTCGAAATATAGGGTGCGCTCGATCGCACAGAACATCGTTCTCGGAGCGGCGGCTTGTGTCGCGCTCTCGGGCTGCGTCGCCGCGGACATGGCGCTTGATAGCCTTTCGAGCGCGGCACCGCAGGTGTCGGGCAAGATGCTCGCGGAGATGTCGAAGAAGGGCATGAAGGCGGAAAGCCCGGTGCTGGTCCGCATATTCAAGCAGGAGAGCGAACTCGAGATCTGGAAGATCAACCAGACCGGACGCTACGCACTGCTGAAGACCTATCCGATGTGCAGGTGGTCTGGAAAACTCGGCCCGAAGATGAAGAACGGTGACCGCCAGGCACCGGAGGGATTCTACCATGTCTCCGCAGGCATGCTGAACCCGAAGTCGCAGTACTATGTCTCCTTCAATCTGGGCTACCCGAACAGGCTTGAGAGTGCGCTTGGCTACACGGGGGAGGCGCTCATGGTGCACGGCGCATGCTCCTCCTCGGGTTGCTACGCGCTCACCGACCAGGGCGTGGGCGAGATCTATGCCGTCGTCGCGAAGGCTCTTTCGTCCGGACAGGACCGGTTCCAGGTCCAGGCGTATCCCTTCCGCATGACAGCGCAGAACATGGCGCTTCACAAGAGCGACCCGAACATGCCGTTCTGGCGGACCCTGAAGGAGGGCCACGACGCTTTCGAGATCACCCGGCAGCAGCCCAAGGTTTCGGTCTGCGGTCGGCGCTACATGTTCAATACCGAGTTCTCCGGTGGCGAGCCTCGTGATCCTCTCGCTGCCTGCCCGGCTGTCTCCACGCCACCGGATCCGCAGCTCATGGCACAGATGGACGCAGAGCAGAAGAAGGTCGATGACGCGATGGCGGACGGCGGCGAAAGCTCTGCGATGTCTGCCTATGTCGACGGCGGCATGCACCCGAGCTTCCGCTCACTTCTCAAGAAAGACGGCGCGGACAAGCTGGCCGCCCGCATCTCGAACACCAAGTATCCTGTCAGCAGGCCGGATGCAGCCCTTGCAGACCCGTTTAAGGAGATGAAGAAGCGCTCCGGAACAGGCTCGCTGGCGGACGCCCCGGCGGGAGACTAAGGCGATGGCGCAGCCCGACCAACGCATGCGCAGGGTCCGACGCAACAACTGGATCGTGTTCGCGATCCTCGCTGCATTCGTGGTCGCGGTGTTTTCCTACAGCTTCCTGCATATCGGCCGGGAGGCGAGGCCAGATCCCGCCGTCTCCGCGCCCGCGCGTCCGTAGGCGGTCTGCGACGATGTCGATCGATGCCGGGCAGAGCCTGCGAACCGACGTGCTCGTCATCGGCGCCGGACAGGCGGGCCTCGCCGCAGCTCACGCACTGGAGGCGGCGGGGATCGCGTTCCTGATCGTCGATGCGTTGTCTGCGGTCGGGGATAGCTGGCGCCATCGCTACGATGGTCTCACGCTTTTCACGCCGCGTAACATCAGCGCTCTCCCCGGAATGCCGCTTGTGGGCGATCCCGACGGATATGCCACGAAAGACGAATTTGCCGAGTATCTCGCTCGCTATGCTGCGAAAAACAGCTACGAGGTCATCAGTGCCACGAAGATCGTTAAGCTGCTCCGGGTCGGCAGTCTGTTCGAGGCCTTCACGGCAGACCGCCTCATGATCACCAGCCGGGCCGTGATCGTCGCCACGGGTTCCTTTCCAGTGCCTCGAATCCCTGCGCTTTCCCGCTCCATCCCCGTTTCCGTCGACCAGCTCCATGTCGCGGACTTCCAGGGTGCGCAATCCATTGCCAACGGAGCCGTTCTCGTCGTGGGCGATGGCGCAAGTGGACGTGACATTGCCCTTGCGCTGTCGGCCACCCATCGGGTCCTGCTTGCCGGAGGCCGGAAGCGGCGGCTGCTTCCCGAGAGGATACTCGGCCGAAGCGTCTGGTGGTGGCTGGAGCGGTTCGGTCTGCTCCGCGCTTCCGCGAGCAGCTTCATCGGCAGGCGGATGCACGAGGCCGACCCGTTTCCTCGGCGTGGCAACGATGACCACTCCCTCGCCAGGGCAGGGGTCATTCGCAGGCCACGGCTGACAGGGTTCGACGGCGGAATGGTCCTTTTCGAAGACGGTTCCACGGAAAAGATCCGAACGATCGTGTGGGCGACAGGGTATGTCGACGACTTCCGCTGGATAGAGATCGAGGGGGCGACGGGACGCAATGGCGACGCGATACATCGCGAAGGCGTCTCTCCGGTGGACGGTCTCTACTTCGTCGGGAGACCCTGGCAGCGCAACCGGGCATCCGGCCTCATAGCGGGTGTCGGAGACGATGCGTCGTTCGTCGTCGATCATCTCCGGCGACATGGCGGACGGGAGCGGTAGCACCGCCCGGCGCTACTCCTTGTCCACGTCGTGGCCGATAACCTTCGCGTCGGGATCGCTTCTGTCGTCTGCAGTCTCGATCTCCAGGATGCAGTGTCCGATGCCGTGCTTTGCAAGCAGGAGCTTTCGCACCCTGCGCTTCATCCCGGCGACTTCGCGATTGGAAGGGTCTGCCACGACGATGTGGGCTTCGAGCGCGTTGTGCGCTTCGTCGAGCGCCCAGACGTGGACGTGATGGACATCTTCCACCCCTTCCGCGGAACGCAGATCGCGCACGACCTGGACGATATCGACATCCTGCGGTGTCGCCATCATCAGCAAACGGATCGAGCTGCCGATTTCCGTGAACGCCTGCCAGAGGATGTAGCCAGCGATCAGAAGAGTGATTGCGGGATCGATCCAAGTCCATCCATAGATCAGGACGACCGTGCCCGCGATGATGACCCCGACCGAGCCTAGTGCGTCGGACACGTTGTGCAGGAAGGCCGCCCGGATGTTCATACTTTTCTTCGAGAGAGCGTAGGTCAGCATGGCGGTGACCACGTCGATAGCCAGGGCGATGGTCGCGACGATGACGACGATCCAACCCTCGATCGGCTCCGGGGCGATGAAGCGCATTACTGCTTCATAGAGAAGGTAGAGGCCGATTACGATCAGCGTCGTATAGTTGATCAGCGCGGCGACGATTTCGGCGCGGACGTAGCCGAAGGTCATCGTGTCGTCGGCGGGGCGGCGCGAGATCCTGCGCGCACCGTAGGCGATAACCAGCGACGCCGCGTCGCTGAAATTGTGGAGCGCGTCAGCGATCAGCGACAGGCTGCCGGAAACGATGCCCCCGGCGATCTGCGCGAAGGTGAGGAGCACGTTGACGAGGATCGCCCACCAGATGCGCCTGTCGCCAGCATCGGCTCCATGATCGTGATGGTGTCCGCTCATGTCTATTCTCCGAAGGCGTTCTTGACGGCTCTTACGAGCCTGGCTTGGTCGCGTCGATTTCGGCCTTCACGAGATTGTACAGGCCCTGCGGACTGAATTCGGTGAGTGGCTTTCCGTTCACGAAGAACGTCGGAGTCTGCTCGACATTGTTCGCTCGTACGTCGGCCATGTCCTGGGTGAGGACGCCGTCCACGGACGAAGAGACTGCGTCCTTCCTTGCCTGGTCGAGGTTCAGTCCTGCCGAGGCAGCAGCCTGCCACGCCTTCTCCAGATCCGGAGCGCCATGCGCCGCCCAAACGGGCTGCTGCTCCAGCAATGCCTCGAGAACTGGCTGGAAGCGGTTCTGCTTGCGCGCCGCTTCAAGGATGCGCACCGCCTCGTCCGACCCCTCGTGAAGGGGAGTGTAGCGGAGCACCAGGCGCACGCTCGAGCCTGTCTGGCCCATCATCTGCTTCACGATCGGATAGAAGGCCCGGCAGGCTTCGCAGGAAGGATCGAAGAATTCGACGATCGTGACAGGGGCCGCAACGGGACCCATGACAGGCGAGTGCATCCGGACGAGCGTGTCGTTCGATGGCGCGGAGGCTGGTGTCGTTGTGGGGGCCGGAGCGGGTGTCTTGCTGCCATAGAAGGCTGCTCCGCCTGCGAAGACGGCGATGGCGACCGATGCTGTCCCGAGGACAAGGGCGCGTCTGTTCATGGCATGGTTCTCCGGCGCACGATGAGAAGAAGGATGATGATCGCGGTGAAGGCCGCAAGCGAGAGCAGGGGGATCGGAAGGACCCCGAATACGACCATACCGTCGCCCGAGCAGGACGGACCCTGGCCGCACGGTTTGATCGCGGTCGGGACGATCTTGAAATAGAGGAGATTGTGGAACGCCGCGATCAGCCAGCCGATGGCGGCGAGCGGCGCGGCATAGAGCCAGCATCGTCCGTCGCCCCGATAGACGGCGACCGCTAGCAGGACGGCGAGCGGAAACATGAAGGCTCGCTGATGCCAGCACAGATCGCATGGTGCCTGACCCATGATCTCCCCGATGAAAAGAGCGCTGAGACTCGAGCCAAGCGCGATGATCCATGCGCCGAATGTGGGAAGCCATGTTCCATCGCTTGGTTCAAGCTCGGTCCTGTCCATTCGTTCTCCTTCAGTTTCCCATTATTGTGAGACCTCTAGTAGCTTGAGGGTCAAGGGCTGGTTGCAGATGCCGAACACTTTTCCAATGTTCACGCCCACTTGCCGGGCTGCGTCACTTCGGCGCGGAACTGGTGGTTGCCACACAATCGCACTTGAACCTCAGGCTACTAGAGGGATTAGAGCTGTGCTGGAACGATTCTTATGACGGCGGAACAGGAGCTCGGATGAAAGGTCTTCGGATAGTCCGGATTGTCGCATGGTGCATGGTCGCAGCCGTTGGCGCGGGACTGCTTGTCTTCGGCAACGTTCTCCCGTTACGCTCCGGGGGCGATGCCACGGAAACTTCGACCCCGGCGATCGGCAAGCCCTTCGAGCTCCTCTCGCATCGCGGAGAGGTCATCGACAACGCTGCTCTGAAGGGCAAGCCATACCTGGCGTTCTTCGGCTTCACCCATTGTCCGGACATCTGCCCGACAACCCTGTTCGAGCTCACGGACCTGATGAATGAATTGGGGCCCGTGGCCGACAGGTTCAACGTCGCGTTCATCACCGTCGATCCCGAGCGGGACAGCAAGGAACTCCTGGCCGAGTACATGACCGCCTTCGATCCAAGGATCACGGCGCTGCGCGGCAACCCGCACCAGACCGAAGTCGCGGTCAAGGCCTTCGCTGCGTACGCGAAGAAGGTGCCGACCGATGACGGCAACTACACGATGGATCATACGGCCGGAGTCTATCTGATGGATGCGAACGGCACCTTCAAGGGTACGCTGGACATGCACGAACCCCGCGAAACGCGCCTTCAAAAGATCCGCAACCTCGTGGCGGGCTGAGGTGAGCAGGTCGCTCGCAGCCCAACCAATTCACATATTGCAGAGAAGTGAGGACCTCCATTGAAGCAGACAGGGATCACCAGGCGCGCACTCATGATGGCCGGGGCAGGCACCGCGGTGACCGCCCTGGCAGGCTGCTCGACGACCGCGACCGAGACAGTCCGGCCAGCAACTATTCCACCGGTAGATCCAACGCTCGCTTCGATCTACGGGCCAATGCCCGATGAGCAGTTTCCGCTTCCTGCCGTCCCGTACCAGAAGATCGACAGGCGGTATCATCGCCAGCTCGTAAGCGATCCGACAGGCGAGCGTCCCGGAACCCTCGTCGTCGATACAGCCAACTTCTTCCTCTACCTGACGCAGGAAGGCGGGCAGGCGATGCGCTATGGGGTCGGCCTGGGGCGACAAGGGTTCGAATGGGCAGGGAAGGGTGTCATCCAATACAAGCGGCGGTGGCCGCGCTGGACACCGCCCGACGAGATGGTCGCGCGCCAGCCAGAACTCCAGCCATACAGTATCGCCAACGGAGGCATGGATCCGGGCTTGAACAATCCGCTTGGCGCACGCGCTCTCTACATCTTCCAGAACGGCGAGGATACGCTCTACCGGATCCACGGCTCGCCGGAATGGTGGAGCATCGGAAAGGCCGTGTCGTCCGGTTGCGTTCGCATGATCAACCAGGACGTCGTCGACCTTCACGCCCGGGTGCCGGACAGGACGACGATTGTGGTCACCAGCCTGCCTCGCCCGGCACAGGTCTGAACAGTTCCACGCCGTTCGTCCCTTCATTTTCACTCTAGGAGTTCGACATGTCTCACTGCCCCTGCGGCTCCGGCCTGGATCTCGATACCTGCTGCGGTCCGCTCATCAACGGCGCTTCCGCGAAGTCGCCGGAAGCGCTGATGAGATCGCGATACACCGCGTTCACTCTCGGCAACCTCGACTACATCGAAGGCACGTGCACGGAGGAGGCGCTCGGGACGCTCAACCGCGCTGATCTCGAACGATCGCTCCCTGAGACGAAATGGCTGGAGATGAAGGTCCGCGAGACTTCGGGCGGGTCTGTCGAGGACGTGGAGGGTACGGTGACGTTCTCCTTCCGCTACACTTATGGGGGCCGGGAGCACTCTCAGACCGAGCTCGCCCGGTTCGTCCGTCAGGCCCGCTGGCTTTACGACGGCAGTGAGATCAATCCAAAAGGCAGGCCGGTCCGCGTTGCCAGCATCGGCCGCAACGATCCATGTCCGTGCGGCTCCGGGAAGAAATACAAGAAGTGCTGCGGTGCCACGGCATGACCGAACAACGTTTCGCATGCACGGCATGTGGTGCCTGCTGTTACGGCGTGCTTCCTCTCACGGTGTCCGAGGCGCTGGCCTGGGCGGACACGTTCCCTCTCGCCATATCGATCACCCCGGTGCGGCCAGGCGCGCGTGGCTATTCCTCGCTCCGGCATCTGGGTGTGGACGTCGCCTTCGGCCCCCGGCGGACGATGTCGCTTCTCGTCTCGCCGGTCTCCTTCATTCCGCCGAACATGGCCTGTCCGAAACTCTCCCCAGAGAACCTCTGTTCGATCCACGAGACGAAACCGGAGAGGTGCAGGACGATGCCTTTCCTGGGCTACAAGGACGAGGACAGCCAGAGGGACTTGCTCGTTCCGCGGCCCGGATGGAAGTGTGACACGGGGCCGGGCGCCCCAGTGGTCTATCGTGACCAGAAGATCGTCGATCGCACCGCCTTTGCAAGCGAGCGCGAAGCCATGAAGACCCAGGCACCCCGTCTGCAGGCGTTCGTCGACTTCCTCCTGAAATACGACCCAGCATCTTCGGCACGGATAGCAAGGGCCGCTCAGGCTCCCCAGATCGGGCGGGTCATGGTCGGGTTCGTGTCGTTCCTTCGCCAGGACCGGAACCTCGACATCATCGAGTTCGCAAAGAGGCAGCGTCCGGTGCTCGCGGCGTGGCTTGAGCGCACGGCCGACGACCCGAAGCTGGCGCAGTTCACTAACTACTACCGTGAGGCCTTCGCCGATCTGCAGCGGTATATTGATCGGCCTGCATAGTGTCCCGGACAGGGCGAACGCTTTCGATTACCCGCCCCGGCTGATCACGTATCGTGACGTTATCGGCAGGATGGATTTCGTTAATTTCCGTTTCGTAAACAGGTTCAACCTTAATGATATGTTTATGCAGTTTTCAAAGACTGTGGCCGAACGTTTCAATTCTGCATTGATCATCATCGAGGCTATGTAAGATCCAGTATGTCCAGCCGATGGATCCCTTCGGCAGAACGCTTCTCGTAGGTCGGATTGCAATGCTTTCATTCGTCGTGCGGCTCAGAAGCCGATCCCATATCATCATCAGCAGGCGAACGGCGGACGCGTCGAAGCCTCGTCTATATGCGGCATCCAGGCGCAATCAGGCGCGACAGCGCGTTGCCATCCTGATGGCGGGGTTTGCAGCATGCTTCGCGATCGTCGGCGGTCGGCTTGCCTGGTATGGCGCGATGGAGCCGCTCACGACAGCGTCGATCGGCAACCCGGCCGTGGTCGCGTCTCGGCCCGACATCATCGACCGCAACGGTGCGCTTCTCGCGACCGACCTCAACATGGTTTCGCTTTATGCGGATCCTCGCAAGATCGTCGACGCGAACGAGGTCGTCGAAAAACTATCCGCCGTGATCCCCAACCTCGATTGGCGTGACACGCATAAGAAGCTTCGCTCGAAGACGGCATTCCAGTGGCTCAGACGCCAACTGACACCACGACAGCAGGCCGACATCCTCGCACTAGGTATTCCCGGGATCGGCTTCCGTCCGGAGAAGCGTCGTTTCTATCCTGGGGCCGAGACTGCCTCGCACATCGTTGGCCACGTCAACGTCGACAACCAGGGCCTGGCAGGTATGGAGCGCTATCTCGACCAGCAGGGGCTATCGGACCTTCGTCAGCTAGGCATGACGAGCGGCGCCCCGCTGGAGCCTGTCCGCCTGTCCATCGACATCCGGGTCCAGACCATCGTCCGCGATGTCGCCGCCACGGCGATGAAGAACTATCAGGCCGAAGCCGCTGGTGCGGCCATCATCGATGTTGAAACAGGCGAAGTTCTGGCAATGGCCTCCGTCCCTGACTACAACCCCAACGAACCCTCCCGAACTCTTGCAGACGGCACCGTGGACAAGGAATACGAGAAGGGCTGGTTCAACAGGATGAGCAACGCGACCTTCGAGATGGGGTCGACGTTCAAGAGCTTCACGCTCGCGATGGGGCTGGATGCCGGAAAGATCAACCTGAACACGGTCGTCGACGCGTCGCGCCCGATCCGGATGGGCGGGTTCACGATCAAGGACTTCAAGGGCAAGAACAGACCGCTCTCCATCCCGGAGGTCTTCCAGTACTCATCCAACATCGGTACCGCCGCCGTTGCCGACAGGGTCGGCATCGAAGGACATCAGGAATTTCTTACGAGACTCGGTCTGCTCTCGAAGATGGAAACCGAAATGCCCGGTGTCGCGACCCCTACGCAGCCGCGCGCCTGGAAGAAGATCAATTCGGTCACCATCTCGTTCGGGCACGGCGTAGCGACGACCCCTTTGCAGACGGCGGTGGCGGCCGCCTCGCTGATCAACGGCGGCAAGCTTCTGCCTCCAACCTTTCTTCCTAGGACGCCGGAAACCGCTATCGACCTCGCGAAGTGTGTCCTGAAGGAAACGACAAGCGCCGACATGCGCTACCTCTTCACCTGGAACGGCCTGAAGGGATCAGGGCGCGGCGCGCAGGTCGAGGGATTCAACGTAGGCGGAAAGACGGGCACGGCCGACAAGGTGATCAACGGGCGCTATGCCAGCGACATCAACTTCAACGCCTTCGTTGCGGCCTTTCCGATGGACAAGCCCAGATACATCGTCCTCAGCATCATCGACGCGCCGAAAACTGGCGAGCACGGCGGTCGTACGGCAGCCTCGACCGCGGCTCCCATGGTGAAGCAGATCATCTCGCGAGCGGCGCCACTCCTTGGCGTGCAGCCACGCTTCGGGCCAGTCGGTGACTCGTACCTGCTGGCGGACTACTAGTGGGGGTGACGATCGTCGGCGTTCCGAGTTGACGGGATGGAAGACGAACTGGTGCGGAGAGCCGGATGCAGGGCAGGGGGGCGAAATCGCTGGAAAACGACGTCCATCAATTCTTTCGAAAGCGTCGGCTTTTAATTAGTGATTGTAACGGGCTAGGTTCACATCCATCCTAGTCAAGGAATCAAGTATCGCTGGAAATAGTCATGTGGCGCCCCGACAGCTCGCTCGACCAATATTTCACGCTCGGAGCTGTCAGCGACCACCTCATGGGTCTCTTCGATAGCGCCGGCGCTGCCAACATCCTCGACCTGGGATCGGGCGGAGGCTCGCTCTCGGCAGCGGCCGTGAAGCGCTGGTCCGAAGCATCGATCACCACCGTCGACATCGACAGTCGGGTTTCTGGCTTTCTTCGAGAGACGCTTCGAACAGGGGCGGGTGCGCGGCATGTTCATCATGTGGCCGACGCTCTCGATGTCGACCTGCCCTCCATGATGAACGGGGAAGAGTTCGAGCTGGCGGTCTGCAATCCGCCATATCAGAGGATACAGTGGCGTGAAGGATTCGCACGCATCCTTTCGGAAGCCGGACTGGATGATCTCCATGCCCTTCCCAAGGACTCGCTCTCATCCGACGTGCTTTTCCTTGCTCAGATCCTGCGGCTCGCCCGACCCGGCGCCGAGATCGGCGTGATCGTTCCCGACGGGCTGGTCTCAGGTCTGCGAACGCGGCCGATCCGGGAGGCGCTGATGCGGCGGACAGACATCCGACGCGTCGTGGAGCTTCCAAGAGGATCGTTCCGGGGGACGGAAGCGAAGGCACACGTCCTGGTGCTGAGAAACGCAAGGCCGTCCAGCATGCCGATCTCCGTCGGCACTCTCACTCCGGACGGCTCGGTCCGGTCCTTCAGCGTCAGCGGTGAGCAGGCCGCGGTCCGGCTCGACTGGGCGCATTACGCGGCCGTTCCAAGGAGCGGTCAGACCACGCTGGGTGGCATCGGTGCGGAGATAACTCGCGGTACCATTTCTTCCGTCGGAATCAGAGAAGCAAGGCACGCCGTCTTCCACACCACGGACTTTCGACCGGAGCGGGCCGAGATCGAGCTGGCCGGAGACGAAGCGAACGTTCCGCATGGAAACGTCTCAGCGCAACCCGGCGACATCCTTCTCGCGCGCGTGGACCGCAGGCTCGAGACGAAGGTTGGTCTCGTCTCCACAGGAACGGCGGCACTGAGCGACTGCGTGTTCAGAATCCGTGTCGGTGAGCAGGACCGTGACGCGGTGTTCAAATTCCTGAGATCCGAAGCGGGCCGGGAGGCACTTGCGCGTACCTCGCGAGGCGTGGGGGCAAGAATGATTTCCAAGACCGCGCTACTTGGGATGGAGATGGATCTGTATGGCTGAAGAGCTCAAGGATGACGACGACATCCCTTTCGAGGACGACTTCGAAGAGCGTGCCGACCACGTCGAAGAGGACGTGATCAGGGACGGCACCGCGACAAGCGACCATTTCGATGAGGTCGTCCGCGACCTGCTCGGACGAGGTCTGGTATTGCTCGTCGGACCGCGCGGATGCGGAAAGACGCATCTCATGCGATACGCGTGGCTTCAGGCGCTTGGAGACGGCGCAAGGCCGTTCTGCGTCTACACCACGCTCAACCGCTATCTCAGCCTGGAACCGCTCTCGACTTCCCGGCGTGATGTGAATGCCCTGTTTCACTCCTGGGTTCTTGCGCGAATCCTTGAGGCGGCCGCCGAGACGCTCTTCCGGATCACAGGCCAGAGCTTCGATCTGGTGACCGCATTGGATCTCGACAAGGTTGATCTCAAGAAGCTCCTGAACACCCTCGAGCGCAATTTCGAGCTCGACGAGGCGGACGAACAGCTCCACAGGGCGCTGTCACTCGAGACCGTTCAACGCATACTGCGAGACATGGCCGAGCTGGCGGGCCGCAAACGGATCGTCCTGCTTCTCGATGACGCCGCGCTGACACTGTCTCCGGCATTCCTCACTGAATTCCTCGACCTCCTGCGTGTCGTCAAGGCGAACGACATCTCCCCGAAGTGCTCTGTCTATCCGGGCACGACCGTCTACGGAAGCCGCTTCCATGCCGACCACGAGGGCAAGTTCGTTTCCGCCTGGATTTCGGCATATGGCGCGAACTACCGCGCGATGATGCAGACGATCGCGGAGCGGCGCTATCCGGAGGGACTGCAGGGAATATCGCCTGACGCAAACGCACTTCTGCAATACGCCGCGTTCGGCGTTCCGCGTGCCTATCTTACTCTTCTGCGAAGTGTCCGGAGCGACAAGGCCGTCACTCAGGCGGCGCTGACCCGCGTGGTGCGCGCCCATCATGACAACCGCATATCCGAGTTCCGATCTCTAGGCGACAAGGTGGTCGAACTGCGCACGCTGGTGAAGGCTGGCGAGACATTCTTCGACAAGGCCGTCGAAGGCATCAGGGACTGGAACGACGAGAACTCGGACGGGTCGACCAAGCAGACGATCATCGGCATCAACGACGAGGAACTCAGCCCGCTCAGCGAGCGCATGATCGACCTGCTGACCGAAGCAGGACTCCTGTATCCGATGACGGAGGTCTCGCACGGCCGGGGACGGAGATATAGGCGCTTCGAGCCTCATCTGGCCTCGCTGATCGCGGAACGGGCGTTCTCCGGCTCCCACCGCGGAAACTCGGCGAGCCAGGTAGTGGAGTTCATCGAGCGGCCTTCCCACAAGCATCCGCTCCGGCGCAGTCCGAAGACCATACTCGGCAAGGATGGGTTCGCCGATCTCAAGCTCGATCTGCCGCCGTGCCAGAACTGCCAGACGCCGCGCGACAACGAGCGGCAGCGCTTCTGCCACCACTGCGGCAACCGCCTGGTGGAGGAGCTGACCTACAACAGGATCATGTCGCTCGACCTCGCCAGCGTTCCGTCACTGTCGACGTTCCAGAAATCAACGCTCCGCGGCAGCAACCTGAAGACGGTCGGAGATCTTCGTGCACTGAGGGATCCCGGAAGCGAACTGCGAAAGCTGCCCCGCATCGGCCAGTCGTATTCCAACAAGATCCTCGTGCGGATCGAGGCGTTCGTGGACGAGATGATCTCATGAGCGAGCAGGCCCATCTGGCAATCGTCGTACTCGTTCCACCTGAGACGGACAAGGAGCGGGTGGCCACCAAGAACCTGTTCCGGCAGCCTTCCAGCCATGGCAGCCCGATCGACAACTTCATCGCCCACACCAATGCGATCAACAAGCTGCTTGCGAAGATCGAGGGCGAGCCTGAGCCGGAAGTTTGCTCGGTGGTGCTGCTCGGCTACCTCTCGGCAGTCGAAACCTATTTCAGGACATTGCTCAGCCGCCTTGCGCATGCGGACCCGGTCACAGGAAACAAGCTGGGCGACAGGCCGATAACCTATGCCGTCGCAATGTCACGTCCGCGCGAGAGCCTGGCTGAAGCCCTTTACGAGGACTCGTTCGCGTCCGCGAAGGAACTGACGAAGAGACTTACTGAAATCGGATTCAAGCTCCCATCCTCGATGGACGACGACCTCAGGGAGTACGACAACATATGTCATCTCCGCCATTGCTGCGTTCATCGCTTCGGCTCGCTAGGAACGAAGAACGCATACGAGCTGGGCATCGATGAACACCGGGAGCTCATCGGCCACATCTTCTCGACCAGTCTCGCAGATCTCAACAGCATCGCCGATTCCCTCCAGCAGTTCGTGAAGCAGTGCAACAACCACCTCTACAAGTTCGTGGTGGATCGGACGATTGACGCGCAGAACCAGGGCGACACATCGTTCGACTGGAAGTGGACATGGACCTGGGGATCGGACAAGCGGCGGTACAAGCCGTACTACGATCTCTTTGCGCTTCAGACGACGAAGCCTTCCACACTCCCGTTGAAGGAGATGTACGAGGCGTTCAAGGCGGCGAACTCGAGCAAGGTAGCTGCCATGGCCGCCCGCAAGGCGAAGAAGCCTGAGGGCGAGGAGAACTGATCTGCCTCCGCTCGTGAACTTGGACAGCCGTCACGGCGTTGCGTATCCCAGGTGAAGTTGCGTTGATCCTGTCAGGCTTGCCTGCTGGCACGCATGCCTGTTTCCTCGACGAAGGAGCCCGCGTGGACTTCCAGACTGCCGTCCTCTCCCTCGCTTTCCTTCTTGTCGCGGTGGTGTATGCCGCAGTGGGCCAGGCTGGCGCCTCCGGCTACATCGCCCTCATGGGCGTCGCCGGGTTCGCGCCGCTTGCCATGAAGACCACCGCCCTTGCGCTGAACCTCGTCGTCGCCGCGATCGGCACCGCGTTCTTCCTCAAGGCTGGCCGCCTTTCGTGGAGGAATGTCTGGCCGTTCGCCGTGCTGGGGTTTCCATTCTCGGTACTCGGAGGCGCAGCCCACCTTCCGGAGCACGTCTACTTCCCCGCGGTCGGAGCAGTCCTGATATTCTCGGCGCTTCAGATGGCACGCACGGCATTGGGACGCGGGTCCTCGGATCCTGGGGCTGCTGTAGAACCGCCATTCGCCGCGGCTCTCGTCACCGGAGCAGTGATCGGGTTTGTTTCAGGAACCACCGGAACAGGTGGTGGCGTGTTCCTCGCACCGGTCATCCTCAGCATGAACTGGGGAACGGCCCGGCAGTCGGCGGCGACCACCGCGGTCTACAATCTCATCAATTCGGCAGCCGCACTGATCGGGGCATACGCAGGCTGGGACGAGATCCCGCGGGAGCTACCGATCTGGCTCGTCGCCGTCGCGGCGGGCGGGTTCGCAGGCGCTTATGTCGGCAGTCGTTTCATGCCGGAGCGATGGCTGCGATCGATCCTCGCTATCCTGCTGCTCGTGGCGGGAATCAAGCTCATTCTTTAAGGCGGACACGGTCATGGGTTCCATACGAGTTGCGCTGGATCCGTGTCGTCTCTAGTCTCGAAGATGGCCCACAGGTGGCGACGGCAGCACGGAGTTCCCAAGAACATGAATGATGTGGATCGGATCGTCGGCGAGCTGCTGAGGGCGGCCAACCGGATATCCCTCCTGCGGCCGTCCGAAATCGCCGACATCATGTTCCGGGCGATCCTCACGGTCCGCGATCTTCGGATGGCCGCAGGCATTCCTGGGACCGGTACGTCACAGGATGCGATCATCCGTCTGGCGGAAGTCGCCGCCAACCCCACGCAGTGCGACATCGGGCAGAAGCAGGATGCGCTGCTAGAGGCGGCCGACATGATCCGCACCTTGAGGGTCGTCGCCCATAGCGGCATTTCACTCAGGCTGACCGTCATCGATCATGATGAAGTGGCCACGTGATAGAGGTCGTATGAAGGCAGTATTGGGCATAGACGCGGCTTGGACGGAGAAGGAGCCGAGCGGGGTCGCGCTGGTGGTCGATGATGGCTCCGGCTGGAGACTGATCCGGGTGGCGGCTTCGTACGACGCGTTTCTTGCCGGTCCCGAGCCACGTCCAATCGAACGTCACCGCGGATCCGTTCCGGATGCAGAGGCGCTCCTCGAGGCGGCGGAAATGTTCGCGGGACATCCAGTCAATCTGGTAGCCGTCGACATGCCGCTTTCAATGGACCCGGTAACAAGCCGCCGGGTATCCGACAACCTCGTTTCCGCAGCCTACGGCGCAAAGCATGCCAGCACGCATACCCCGAGCGCGACGCGTCCGGGCCGGATCAGTGACGACTTCAGGACCAGCTTCGAGCGGGCAGGGTACCCGCTGGCGACGAAGGCGATCCACGGACAGGCACTGATAGAAGTCTACCCCCATCCGGCGCTGATCGAACTCGCCGCTGCCGAGAGAAGGCTCCCGTACAAAGCTTCGAAGATTGCGAAGTACTGGCCGGGCGAGGTTCCGGTGACGCGGCGGGAGCGGCTCATCGACACCTGGAGACAGATAGTCGTCATGCTCGATGCAAGGATCGCGGGCGTGTCCGACATGCTCGCGATCCCACCGATCAGCTCCAAAGGCTTTGAGTTGAAGGCGTTTGAAGACACGCTTGATGCCGTCGTATGCGCGTGGGTTGGTGCGTGCGCGATGGAAGGCGCGGTCACGCCGTTTGGCGACGAGACCTCCGCGATCTGGATCCCAAGGCGGACGTGATAGCTTGCTCTATATCGCCAAGGTCGCCTGGCGCACTCCGCGAGGCCACTCCAATCTCCTGTAGCGCCCTACAACAATTCGGCGTAAGCAGGAAGGCGGATGGACGGAGGTGTCGATACCCTGTCACAACACCGAGCTTGTTTTCTTCAGACCTCGGGCATCTGTTGCAAGCTCTGAGGAGTGGTCGTGGCTCCCGGTATCGGCTTTATCCAGGATGCTACCATCGATGATCGTTACCGCGTGCGGGAGCAGTGCAACCGCCTGGATTACCCTCTCGCCGCCATCCGGTGAAATATGCAGGGCCGATAGCATGCCCTTTTCGTAGCTTCCTGTGTCGACGGCTATGCGGTCGTGGAACCGCTCGACCATCATCGACGCAGTCTTCGTGTGGCCGTGCACGACCGTTTTCCCAAACGATCCTCGATAGCTCAGGAACGGCTCTCTGATCCACATCAGCTTGTAAGGATCCTGGCGATCGAGGTCCACACCAGGCTCGATCCCCGCGTGCACCAGAATGTGGTGATCAAGCTCGACGAACATCTCGGCCGCACGCAGCATTTGAACATGTTCGGCATCAATCACGTCAAGGATTCGATCAAGCTCGGTTTTCGAGAAGTCGAACCCGTACGAGGCCAGGGTGGCGCCGCCTCCCATCTTCGCGACCCAGTGCAGAAGAAGGGCCTGCTTTCGGGCCGGATCCGTCTCATCCAGAATGCGCAGGATGAAGGAATCGTGGTTGCCAAGGATCAGTCGCGAGCCCGGGATGTCCCTGAGTGTCCGGCTGACCAGGTTCATCGCCTTCCTGCTTTCCGGCCCGCGGTCGACGATGTCCCCGAGGAAGACGACACGGTGTTTGAATCCCATCCGCGATGCCTGAGAGGAAATCCCCTCAAGCAGCCCGCGGAGTAGATCGGCTTGTCCGCGGACGTCCCCGATTGCAAAAGTATGGATGTTGGTCACGCTCATGAAGCCCCCGTTCGACGGCCAGGCCTCGCACGCCAATCCTTGGCGAAAGATTTACGAGGTCGTGTCGACGCTCCGCGCGATTGACAGGAAGTGAATCACTGACGTGGCATTTTAACTCGGACCTTGAGGGAGTCTTAGCAGCGTCCGGATAGAACGAGAGCGATCTGTTGCAGCCGGTCTTCTGCAGCGGCCAGCCTCCACCAGCGGCAACGAACAAAGGAACACGCGCTCATGAACCTCAATGTCGACGAACTGGAGTTCCGTTGTTTTTGGGGCCGGACACACTCAGGCGGAGCCTACACAGTCGGCGATAAATGGATTTGGGCATCCTGCAACCGGGACTCGGCCCAGGCAGTTGCTCAACTCGTTGAACCAATTGGTGACCACGGTTGGACGGTTGTGCTCGAGAAGCGGTCACGCGATGACGAATATGCTTGGGAACCGTTCGTGATCGGCGGCGACCTGAACTTGAGCTACTTCGAAGCTGAACAGGCGGCGTATGAGTTCCTTATGGGCGGCGAGGTCGAATTCGAATTTCACCGTGGTTTCGCACTCAGTGTCTCATCGGGAAGTGCGGAGATGGGTTGGTTCCAGGCGATGCTCAGCGAGTGTTACGATGAGCGACGATGTTTGCATTTCAAGCGGGAGGGCGGAGGCTGGTTCGCGCAGGGATCCGCAGAAACTTGGGATGAGGATATGATATGGTTTGTGAATTCACGCGCTGGAACGATGCCGAGGTTTCCCGATCAGGGTTTCGCGGATCTCGATAAGGTCCGTGCTATGGCCTACGACTGGGCGATCATGCCAGCGCTCGAACAAGCCGATCGCTCCTCGGCATGGTGGCTGGATCGAGATTCAATCGATGTTGTCGCGCGGAATGTTACCTACTTCGGGGGCGGCAAGAATCGTGCTGCGTGATCCGGCGTAGTTTTTGGTCGTCTCCCGTCATGCGAAGTCTCAGGTCAGCCGCCCCAGTACAAGGGCAGGCTGACCGCCGCATGCCAAATAGCGGGCTGCTCTCGCGCCGGGGCGGAGCCGGGACCTGTTTGGTGATTAGTGTCTCGTCCCGGCGTACGTGAAAGTCCTCTCGTGCTCGGCAGCGCACAGGCGGCCGATCATCGTGTCCATCTCGTTCACGACCCTGTCCATCGTCGGATCGGATGTAACAGTTGGATCACCTGCAATGGCGCGCTGGCTCAGCGTCTCAGAGATCGGTTCGTCGAATGCCACCCAGGCCGCCGCAATGCGACCCGCGGCCTCCATCACCTCTCCGTAGGTGCGCTCCGACCGTTCCTCCCAGCCAGCTTCATTTGTCACGAACGCCAGGGAGAAGCCGTTACGTCCGCCCTTTGGAACAGTCATCATATAGACGCCATCGATGAAGACGGAAGGCTGCCGCTCGAGCTGGAAGCCCTTTTCTTCACCGAAGTGCAGATAGAAATGCGGTGCAGGCATCCCGAACTCCGTAAGCCGACAATCGTCGAGGTCGGAGGCATCGACTTCGGCGAGGGAGTTGATGTCAAAGAGAACGCTGCCCTGTTCCTTCCAGAAGGCGTGGACGCTGTCGATCGCGTTCTTGAATTTCTGAGACCGCTTGAAGCTCATGCCGTTGGGCGTCTCCTCGGCGACGAGCGAGGTCGCTCCCTGCTTGAACCGCTGGCTATTTGCGCCATGGAGCATGGCTAGTTCGCGCATCCGCCAGTTCACCCTGCTGCTCGCGGCCTCGACGGAAGCCTTGATGAGCGGATAGCGGGCGGGGTGGTACTTTTCCATAAGATATCTCCAAAGCGACTAAGGAGATGATCAGTTCCAGGTCAGCAAGGAAGAAGGGTTGATGACCGCGCCGAGCTGCCAGGGACGGTTTTTTTAACCGTGCGAACGGCGCCGGTGTTCTGTTAAGGTTTCACCGGGATAAGGGGGTATCCGGCAATCCAGCAATGGTCACCGGACACGTTCGAAGCCAACTGCTTCGTTTTTGAAAGTGCTTGCGGACACCGTTGCTGCGGTGGCCGCGGAGTTGCTATGACTTCTATAGGTTGCGGACATCTTTGCTGCGGTGTCCGCCAACAGTCTCCTTGGACGGGCTTTGATGAGGGACTTGCTCGTCGGCTATGCCAGACCTGCATCGCGGGATCATAGATGCCGGGAAGCGCGACTTTACGAATCCTGCAGCGTGTGGCCTCAGAAGTACTCGGAAACGCTTTCTAAAATAAACCCCGTGGGGCCTAGTAACGTCGATGCGATCGGACAATGGCCCCGGTCGGGGTTCCAATGGAATCCACACCGACGATCAAGCGGACCAGCGGTTCCTGAAGAACCTTTATCGAGTCTGCGAGAGAATGCGTTTCGTTTAGAACTCGCCACCCACTCGATTTGACGCGAGACTTGATGACGTTTTCAACGGTATATGCCGTGAGTAGGAGTATTCCATCCTCCGATTTCGAGGTCTCGCTTACGAAGCTTATGACATCGAAAATGGTAAAGGCTGCCTCAATTGCTCCGGTGGAGTCTACACAGATGATTGCCGGGTGAGCGTGATCGATGGTATGAAGGACATCGTCCACGGTCGTAGCCGCATTCACGAGCAGGAAGTCCTGGTCGAGCTTCGAAATCAGAGTTTCCCCTCCGGCGCCTGTACGGGAGGGTCGCGTTCGAAGGACTTCGCCAACCGTCGTATGGTGACGCATCCATTCGCGCATCGTTGGATTGCAGTATCCCACGAGCTTCAAGATTGTCGACTGAACGGTCGTGGCGTTTTGGGATAAGATTGGTTCGTGGTGTGCGATGCGGTTACGGAAGTCGTTCACCAGCTTGACTGCATCCTGCAAGTCCTGACGCGTCGTCCCCTGCGGCAGGTGCGGGAAGGCCCGGTTCAGAGTGAAGCGCCAGATGTGGCCGTATTCCGGTCTGAAGAGATTGGACCAGAAATCGAAAGTCAGAGCTGCAACTACCTTGCTCGTACCTAATCCCTTCGACCGGGATATTGCGAGATCGAGCGCTCGGATACCATGAAGAGGGTCCAGGATGGCTCTGAAGGCATGACTGTTCGGCCATTCAGCCCCATATTTTTCGGCAAGTATCAGGTTCATCCTGTTCCTAAGCGTGACCTCCACAATGTTTAAAGGAAACAGGAAAGCTTTTGCGAGCCTGCTATTATAGAGATATAAGGCGACCGCATAATCCGCGTGGTTGCCTGCGACCTTTAGGTAGGTTTCGAACCTAGGCTCAGACAGGCTGTCCCGGAGGTCCTTGAGTGACTTCCCGTCGTATTGATACGGGACTTGACTTTCAGCCATGTTTGCTACACTTTCTCCTCAGAGCAGTCGACGAGGCCTCTCTGGCGGATGCTGACAAGCATTAGCTACGCGCCCACGACATCTTATTTAGTGCACCAGGTCAGGCTAGTCCTCACCTGGTGTTTCTATTTTAAGTTGGTGGAATCGATTTTACGCAGGAAATCTGAAGCTTTAGTTGCCGTACGGCCATTCAGAAAAAAGCGTATCCGCCACTTCGCCGATCTCCCAACAGAATTTATGACGAATGTCCGTTCTAGTGGCAAACGGTTCCAGCGCCGATATTCTATTGGTGTTCTGTACAGGCGCCGCGAATCTTAGGTCGGCCGGAACCATTGCTGTGGCTTTCGTCATTGCTGGTCCTGGCAGGCGGCGCACGGGGCGATCCTGGACAAGTGACGATGGATGTGGCTAGCGCGGAACGGAGGTTCCGGTGCTTGATGGATCCACGATCAGCCGAGTGATTGATGAACTGTTTGGCGCGCGAGGCGAAACGTCGAAAATGGTGTGACTGATTCGATGGCGATACCTGTTCACCCTTGGAGGGAGCAGATGCCCTTTGACTCTATCGATTATTGTTGCTGAAACCTGTGCTCGGTTTGTGAAGGTCGCCGGTGTTCTATTAATCTTTTCCCGGGATAAAAGGCACAGGGCTGTTCGGCTCATGATGTTGACGGGCATGTTCAGATGCCCGCCAACTGAGGCTACCCTTTTATCTTGTGATAGGGGTGGCGGGCACAGCGATAACTGTGTCCGCCACCTGCCTTCTCAACCGGATCCGCTTCGCAGGCCGCGCGCCGCGCGTGAGCCAACTCATTTCGACCGGATCATAGATACCTGGCAGCGGAACGTGCTGGTCGATCTGGACGTACTTCGTAACCGACTTCGTAGCGATCGGCAGTTCGCTCGCTAGAGCTGTCGCGGCGACCCAGAGTGTCTGTCGGAATGCGAACTGCTTGGCTGCGGGTTCGCAGGTCCACAATCCCTGGATCGCCTTGCAGGCCAATAGCCTCGCCAATGCTTTCTGGAAGTGCTCCCCCTGGTCCGCGGCGAGTTGGTACTTCTTTCGTTCGATACTCAGCCAATGTCGCAGCCCAGCAGCTCTGCCGGGATCTGTGTCCTCGATCCGCGCAATGCCAAGCTCGACATCCACAAGTGTCGATGGGGTGACAAGGATCTCGTTATTTTCCAGGAACTCGGCAACGTTCGGGGCGCCTCGGGGCTTCTGTGACTGACTAAATAGGCAAGTGGTGATAATGAATTTCATTTCCTTCTCCGATATCGCAGTCAAGGATTCGACTGGCACGGACGCAAACTGGCAGGAAATCACCGGCGAAGAGTAAATGCGCCGACAGGCTTGGACGAATCCTTGGCTACTCGACGGCGGCATGCCGAGGACCATGCAGCGCCCCGAACGACGGTCGAGGCTGCGCGAAGAAGTCTGCAAGCTTGTCGGAATGCAGACCGACCAAATGTTCCGCAATCTCAGGAAGCTCGCCTGCCGCCCGGTGGTAATCATCGAGCGCGATGGCGTCCTGCATCGGCTCTCCGTCGATGCGGAGAAGATGGTCGCGGCCGATCAGCAATCCGGCCTGACCTAGCGCATTCTGGCTCTGAAGCCTCATCGCCGACGAGATGATTTCCTTCCACTGCCAGATACCACCCTTGGTCATCTGATCTTGTGAGAAGGCGAAATCAGACTCGACGCATCCTAGCGACAGGATCTGGATGTCCCTGCGATCGATCTCAAAGCAGGCCAGTGCATCGACAAGAGCGGTCATGACCGGATTGTTCGCCCACACGCCGCCGTCCGCGAAGTGGCGGTCACCATTCCTGTAAGTCGAAAAGAACGTCGGCGCGGCTGAGGTCGAAAGAGCGACATCGATCATTCGTTCTTTCCAGTCACGCTGGTAATCCGGGTGATGCGGTGTCTTGAACAGGTGCACCTCATTGTACTCGTCGAAGGACGGGATCACTAACCGTCGTTCGGCATGTCCGAGAAGCCTTTGTCCGAAGGTCTGCGTGAGACTTCGTTCAAGCGCATCGCGCTCGTACCTGTACTGATTCAGATTGCGCATGAAATGCCAGGTCGACAGAATTTTGCGCACGAACGGTTGCCTATACTGGCGGCGGGGAGGGAAGATCTCAGCGCCATGCTTCATATAGATTTCGAGGATTGCGCTCGCGGGCATGCCGATCGAGAGACCGAGAGCGATGATTCCGCCCGTCGAAGTTCCGGCGATGTAGTCGAAGAATTCGCCAGCGGATCGGCCGCCACAGAATCGCTCCTCGCATAGCGCCAGGACGGCCGCTGGAAGAATGCCCCGGATGCCTCCGCCATCGATCGACAGGATGCGCATGTCCGAAGATTCCCATGGAAGCTGCGGACGCAGATCCGGCCTCGTACCCTCAGACCTTCGCGATCTCGGCGTCTTCGGAGCTTCCTCCTGCATCGACTTCGTCTCCTTCATGCCGGGCCGGACCGAACCAGATGTTGCTAACCCTCCAAGCCTCGTACCAGTACAGCCAGGTGCTCGACCAAGGCACGGTCGTGTCCGCGAGATAATCGCAGATGGACCACTCGTGATCGGGGTCGAACAGGCACAGGCAGGGATCCCCCGCGGTGGGATCGCCCTGAGGCCAGTAGACGTGAGGGAGTTCGCCGTTCTCGTTCGGCATCAGCTTGGGATTGTCGATGAAGACCCGTGGCTGGACCCGCCTGACCGTCGTGTTGTCGAGTAGCCTCGGGACCCGGTAGAAGATCCTGACACGATAGGAGATCTTGTTCGGCCGCAGATTCCCGATCCACACGGCCGTCCGATCATCTTCCCGCCTCACCCTCCAATCCGGCAGCGCCAAGCGCATCCGATCGATCTGGTCGTCAATCGACAGGATCTTCAATGAAGCCACCCATGTCAGTGTTCGCCCGAGCCGGGATGATCAGGCCTGATGAAACAGCCGGTGCCGCCAGAGCGCTCTTCACGGCGCCGGACCGGGTGATCCCCAGCATGTTCTGCTTCGAAAGCGTGCTCTGGCCGCGGTAGTGGTCTTCGAAGGCGCGGTCAGCAGGAGCCTCGCCGAACAGCTCTCGGAGGATGTTCTTTAGCTGCTGCGGGTCCCATTCGCGCCCGCGCAGCGCTCTGAGATGCCGCACGAGCCTGACCAGATCATCCTTCCAAAGCTGTTGAGCGCCTCGGTCTTCCGGCCAGCGATCGGTAAAGATGTCAGCCGCGTGCGCGGGGTTCGCCACCACGAGCCTCCGATGCTCTCGTTCCGCAGTGTCGATTTCCCGCTGCATGTGGGTGGCGATGGCGATCAGTTCCTCGCAGAGACTGTCACTCATCTGGCCCGCATCCAGTGCCATCGCGGCGATGACCACAGAAGGTGGGCAGCGGCCATCCCTCTTGCGGAACTGGATGTCTCGGAACCGCTTGAGCAACTGGATCGCCACGAGGCGAGGGGACTTCTCCTCGATGGGTACGTGATCCGGCATCGGCTGCGTTTCGGCGCGAGTGTCCAGTAAACCATCTGCAAGGAGGCGACGTGTACGGTAGCGGGAAGCGAAGATGTCGCTCGATTTGATCCGCGCGTTGAAGTGCAGCGTGAAGGCCTTCGGATTGACCTCCTTCGTGAACTTCTCGTCGCGCTTGGCGTTGTGGTGAAATAGCATGCCCGAACGTTCCGGGCCACCGGGAATCCTCGCAACGGGCATCAGGTCTACCGTGACGCCGTCGGGGTAGGTGACGGTCACGCAGCGAGAATTCCGTGTGACCTTGAAGTCGTAGTAGCGGCTACCGGGATCGCCCTTCACGGCCTTATAGAGTTGATCCAGCATCCATGCCGGATCGGTCCAGATCGGGAAGTCGACCTCCACCACAACGTCAACGTCGTGCTGCATTGATCTGACATGAGAATAGATGGCGGCCGCGATCGAGAACGATCCGGAGGGGTAGCACTCCCGAACCTTGCCCTCTAGCGGGCTGCCCTTGCGATCTACGTGAGCGCAGAGTCTAAGGTAGTGGTCGACGGCTTCTTCGTGCTTCGTCTTGGGGACTTGGATGCGCCTGGCTATGTCGATCAATATCCCATCTAGGGGATCGATGGTGGCTGCGAGATCGAGGTTGATGAGAATTCCCATGCCATTGTCTCCTGCGAGCGAGCGCTGGCGCTCTGCTGTTAGTTGCGGCCGCCTCCGCGGTTGATCATCCCCCGATGCACTTGATTTCAGTCTGTTTCCCGATCTTTCCCGGCGAACGATGCCGCCGGGAAACTTCTCGACCAGCCTTCAAAAATGCTGGTTCAATGTCATCTTAGTGGCGCAATGGCGAACCTAGTGTCGCGCTACAAGTTCCTCGGTGTTTCTCCATCAAGAGCAACCGCTCGTCGCACCGCATGTGTCGCACTTCTCGCAGGTGCCATTCCGCACCATCGTGAAGTTCTGGCACTCGGAGCACATGTTGCCGGTATAGCCCTGCATGATCGACTTCATGCGGCGGTCGGCTTCGACCTTCTTGGCTTCCGACTTGGCGGCAGCGGCGTCGGCTTCGGCCTTGTCGGAGAAGAGCGCGGTCGCGACCTGCTTTTCTTCCGATGCAACGTCGTCGAGCACCTCTTCGGCAATCTCTTCGGCCAGTTCCTTGGCGCGCTCCTCGTAGTCACGCTTGAAGGCGACGATTTCCGAGGTCGAGATGGCGACTGCCGGCTCGAGCTTGCGGGCCGTGTTGCCGGCAATCGACGTGACGCTTGCCGAAGCGCGGGCAGGGGCGGCGGTGGCCGAACCCTTGGCTTCAGACGCGCCCATCGCACCGCCCTGGATCAGGGTCGGCTTGTAGCCGCGGGTCCAGCCGGTCGAAACGAGCTGCGTCTTGCCTTCCTTGATGCCCTTGCCGAGCGCCGTGTTGGAGAAGTCCGACGTGTCGACATGAGCAAGGTCATGACGGCCGAGATAGGAAACGGCGAGTTCGCGGAACACGTAGTCGAGGATCGACGTGGCGTTCTTGATCGCGTCATTGCCCGTCACGATGCCGGCCGGCTCGAACTTGGTGAATGTGAAGGCCTCCACATATTCTTCGAGCGGCACGCCGTACTGGAGACCCAGTGAGATGGCGATGGCAAAGTTGTTCATCATTGCGCGGAAGGCGGCGCCTTCCTTGTGCATGTCGATGAAGATTTCGCCGATGCGGCCGTCGCCGAATTCGCCGGTGCGCAGATAGACCTTGTGTCCACCGACATTGGCCTTCTGGGTGTAACCCTGACGGCGGTTCGGCAGCTTTTCGCGCTCGCGGGTGACGCGCTCGATGACGCGTTCCACGATCTTTTCGGTGATCTGCACGGCCTGGGCGGCGGTCGGAGCCTGTACCAGTTCCTCGATCGCGTCTTCCGCATCGTCCTCGTCGATAAGCGAGGCATTGAGCGGCTGCGACAGCTTGGAGCCGTCACGATAGAGAGCGTTGGCCTTCAGAGCCAGCTTCCAGGACAGCATGTAGGCTGCGCCGCAATCCTCAACGGTTGCCTCGTTCGGCATGTTGATCGTCTTGGAGATCGCACCCGAGATGAACGGCTGGGCAGCAGCCATCATGCGGATGTGGGATTCCACCGAGAGATAACGCTTGCCGATCTTGCCGCAGGGGTTGGCGCAATCGAAGACGGCGAGATGCTCTTCCTTGAGGAAAGGCGCGCCTTCGAGTGTCATCGCACCGCAAACGTGAACGTTGGCAGCCTCGATGTCCTTCTTCGAGAAGCCTACATGCTCGAGCAGGTTGAAGCTCATGTCCGACAGCTGCTCGTCGGTGACCTTGAGGGTTTCCTTCAGGAAGTCCGCACCGAGCGTCCACTGGTTGAAGACGAACTTGATGTCGAAGGCAGCCTTGGTCGCGTCGTTGATCGCGGCAATCTTCTCGTCCGAAAAACCCTTGGCCTTCAGCGTGCCGGGGTTGATACCGGGAGCCTGGTTCAGGTTGCCGTGGCCGACTGCATAGGCTTCGATCTCGGCGATCTGGCTTTCCGAATAACCGAGCGAACGCAGCGCATCCGGAACGGCGCGGTTGATGATCTTGAAGTAACCGCCACCGGCGAGCTTCTTGAACTTCACGAGAGCGAAGTCGGGCTCGATGCCGGTCGTGTCGCAGTCCATCACGAGGCCGATCGTGCCGGTCGGCGCGATAACGGTCGTCTGGGCATTGCGGTAACCGTGCTTTTCACCGAGTTCCAGCGCCTTGTCCCATGCCGCCTTGGCATGAACGACCAGCGTCTGGTCCGGGTTTTCGTCGTGATAGAGCGGAACCGGATCGACAGAAAGCTGCTCGTAGCCGGTTGCCTCACCATAGGCCGCGCGGCGATGGTTGCGCATGACGCGCAGCATGCTTTCGCGGTTCGGGGCAAAGTTCGGGAAGGGGCCAAGCTCGCCTGCCATTTCGGCAGAGGTCGCATAGCAGATGCCGGTCATGATCGCGGTCAGCGAACCGGCAATCGCGCGGCCTTCCTTGGAGTCGTAAGGGATACCCGACGACATCAGGAAACCGCCGATGTTTGCATAGCCGAGGCCGAGCGTGCGGTACTGGTAGGAGAGTTCGGCGATTTCCTTCGACGGGAACTGCGCCATCATCACCGAGATTTCGAGCACCATGGTCCACAGGCGCACGGCATGTTCGTAGTCTGCGATCGCAATGTTCTTCGTCGCCTTGTCCTTGAACTGGAGAAGGTTAAGCGAAGCAAGGTTGCAGGCCGTGTCGTCGAGGAACATGTATTCCGAGCACGGGTTGGAGCCACGGATCGGGCCACCGGCAGGCGAGGTGTGCCAGTCGTTCATCGTCGTGTTGAAGTGGATGCCCGGATCGGCCGATGCCCATGCGGCATAGGAGATCTGTTCCCACAGATCCTTGGCCTTCAGGGTCTTCATGACCTTGCCGTCCTTGCGGGCGGTCAGGTTCCACTCGCCGTCGTTCTCGACAGCGCGAAGGAAGTCGTCCTTCAGCGAGACTGAGTTGTTGGAGTTCTGGCCGGAAACCGTGAGGTAGGCTTCCGAATCCCAGTCGGTGTCATAGGTCTTGAATTCAAGATCCTTGTAACCCTGCTGGGCGAACTGGATGACGCGCTTGACGTAGTTTTCCGGAACCAGGTCCTTCTTGGCAGCGCGGATTTCGCGCTTCAGGGCCGGGTTCTTCAACGGGTCGTAGCAATCGTCGTCACTGCCCTCGCAGTTGACGCAGGCCTTCATGATCGCCTTCAGGTGCTTTGCGACGATCTTCGAACCGGTGACGAGGGCAGCAACCTTCTGCTCTTCCTTGACCTTCCAGTTGATGTATTCCTCGATATCCGGATGGTCGATATCGACCACGACCATCTTGGCCGCACGGCGGGTCGTGCCGCCGGACTTGATTGCGCCGGCAGCCCGGTCGCCGATCTTGAGGAAGCTCATCAGGCCCGAAGAACGGCCGCCGCCGGAAAGCTTTTCGCCTTCGCCGCGCAGATGGGAGAAGTTGGAGCCGGTGCCGGAACCATACTTGAACAGACGCGCTTCGCGAACCCACAGGTCCATGATGCCGCCTTCGTTGACCAGGTCGTCACCAACGGACTGGATGAAGCAGGCATGCGGCTGCGGATGTTCGTAGGACGACTTGGACTTGGTCAGCTTGCCGGTGAAGGGGTCGACATAGAAATGGCCCTGGCCGGGACCATCGATGCCATAGGCCCAATGAAGACCGGTGTTGAACCATTGAGGGGAGTTCGGGGCAACGCGCTGGGTGGCGAGCATATAGGCAAGCTCGTCCATGAAGGCGGCCGCATCGTCTTCGGAGGTGAAATAGCCACCCTTCCAGCCCCAATAGGTCCAAGTGCCGGCAAGACGCGAAAAGACCTGGCGGGCATCGGTTTCAGAACCGTAGCGCTCGCCTTCCGGAATGTCCTTCATCGCCTTCTCGTCGGCGACCGAGCGCCACAGGAAGGAAGGAACGTCGTTTTCTTCAACGCGCTTCAGGATCTTCGGAACGCCGGCCTTGCGGAAATACTTCTGCGCCAGAACGTCGGTCGCGACCTGGGAAAACTGCGACGGCACGTCGATATCCGCCAACCGGAAGACGATGGAACCGTCCGGATTACGGATCTCGCTGGTCGCCTTGCGGAACTCGATGGTTCCGTAGGCGCCTGTCTCAGGCTTCGTGAAACGACGTTCGATGCGCATTGCCTCTAGTCCCTCATCCTTTGGCGCCGATAAGGCGCACGTGTTCGATGCGGCTGCTCTCCATCATGGGCAGCCGGCTGAAATTCCATCCAGACTCATTGGATGTCTATCTGTATATTGTGCTGGATAATGGCTGCCAACACTAAATATAGTATTAACAACATGTTTATGCCAGCCTAATCGCGGTCTTGGCGGTGATTTTCAGAGGACACGAAAACCCGTCGCCCGGCTGTCTGTCAGAACAAGCCCTGCGCTCGATTGTTTCCATCAAACTCGAAAAAGAACCGGCCTCGTTACTCCCGGTCCAGTCGCCGCCGCAACATAGGTTTATTCATGGCCGCGCATCCTGATTCGGTCAAGCCGTAGCCGGTAGGAGTTTCTAAACCACAAGATATTGTGGCTGATGCCTGTGGATAACGGGGAATAAAAAACAGCTAGGATTCTCAAGTGCTTGGCGACCGGAGCTGAAGCTTGCGCGAGGCTTGCGAAATTCGATTGTGGCACGATCGGGGCAGATCGGCGGCTCTGGAAGCCCTTTCTGAACGGGCATTTTAGCACTTGGCCATACCATATTGAGACATATGGGTAACACGGCCCTCTAAATGTAGAAAAGTCCGCCATCCTGTGGATGACGGACCAGCTATTGACACCAAAACGACAGGGCAGGGTATGCGTCAGCGCATATCATGCGGCTCGTGGTTGAAATGGCTTAAGGCCACTATCTCTTGCGGTCCTGTAGCCTTCGAGATCTCAGCCCCGGTGTCCCTTGGCGATCGGCTCCTGATAGGTGAAGCCCATGTCCCAGGGAAAATAGATCCAAGTGTCCTGGGAAACCTCGGTGACGAAGGTGTCGATCGTCGGTACGCCGGTCGGCTTTGCGTAGACACAGGCGAAATGCGCCTTGGGCAGCATCTCGCGCACTTCCTTCGCCGTCTTGCCGGTATCTGTCAGGTCGTCGACAACGAGAATGCCTTCGCCGCCGTTCTCCAACAGTTCGGGCGAAATACCCTTGAGCAGGACGGTGTCGCCCTGGTCGACATAATCATGGCGCGTGGCGATGCACACCGTATCGATCAGGCGAATATTGAGTTCGCGCGAAATGATCGCCGCCGGCACAAGACCGCCGCGTGTGATACAGACGATTGCCTTGAACTCCTGGCCAAGGCCGGAGAGGCGCCATGAAAGCGCGCGGGTATCACGGTGGAATTGGTCCCAGGAAACGGGAAATGCTTTTTCAGGAAGAGACATGAATTTGCCGCCAGAACGAGAGTTTCTTTGGCTCTCGCTAATAGCGGCAAGCGAGGGGAAAAGGCAAGCGGTTGGGCTCGCGCCGCTGCCGGGTGCTCCCGTGCCATTTATGCGTGCCCAGCTTGCTTATGAGAGTCAAAGGTGAGGGGGACAGCAGGCCGATCATAGCGCAGGCCGAAGTCAGCCCGGCAACCGCAACCCATCCGCCATGGATCCAAAACCATCCACCGCCCGAACCGGTCCACCATCTTCCTGCCGGATGAGGACGAGACGATACCGAGCGCATAGCTCAGGAAAATCACGCTGATCGCCCTCGGCCCGAGATGATAGGGCGCGCCGGCAAGCCGGAAGGTGGAATAGTTGAACACGGTGATGAACACGTTCGTCAGCATAGTGCCGATCAGGTAGAAGCGCAGCAGAACGGGGTCGGAAAGATGCTGTCGCCAGCGATGAAAATGCCGCCCCAAGAGCATTGATTGCAGACGGAAATTGGGCGACGGCTGCAGAAGCAGGAAGAAGCCGATGGTCGCTGCGATGCAAAGGCGCGCATGGATAGGCGCTTTGAGCTACAGGCGCAAAACGAATGAGGTCCTCGCGTTCGTTTTCTTCATCTGATTTTCACCCTGCAAACACCCTGTCGCCGCATTCGGTTGCAATGCCAACCGGGCAGATATGAACGAGGAAAACATGGACGAACTGGAAAAAGCGGCTCGCGGATTGCTCTATGATGCAAATTACGATCCGACCGTTCTGGAAAAGCGCAAGGCGGCCAAGCGTATCCTGCATCGGCTGAATGCACTATCGCCGGATGAGAGGCAGGAACATGCCGAACTGATCTGCGGGTTATTGGGACGTATTGGCAGGAATTTCGTATTCGACGGCGCGTTTCACTGCGATTATGGCTTTAATATCGAGATAGGCGACGACTTCTATGCCAACGTCAACCTTGTCGTTCTGGACGGCGCGAAGGTCACTATCGGTAACAACGTCTTCATCGCTCCCAATGTCGGCATCTACACCGCGGGCCACCCGCTAGACCCCGAGCGTCGCAATGTCGGCCTCGATTATGCTCTTCCGGTCACAATCGGGAACAACGTCTGGATCGGCGGTGGAGTTTCGATCATGCCGGGTGTGACCATCGGCGAAGGTGCGGTGATTGGCGGCGGTGCGGTTGTCACGCGCGATATTCCGGCGAATGTCGTTGCCGCCGGAAACCCGGCACGCGTCATCCGGGAGATTACGGCGGAAGACGCAAAGCGTGAGAGTTTCGGTCGCAAGTAGCCGTTCCGCGAATTGGGCCAGCGGCGGCGCCTTTTGGCTGCCGCCGCTCGTCCTTTATCGTGAAAGCAATGTCAGCGCCGTCATCGAATCGAGCAGGCTGCGGGTCACCCCGCCGAAGAACATTTCCCACCAGCGCGAATGCCCGTATCCGCCCATGACAAGCAGATCGATGCTTTCGTCTGCAAGGCGGTTTTCGATTGCGGTGGCCGGCGAATTGCCGCCGCTGTCCCGCGTCGTCAATGTTACGTTTATGCCGTGGCGGGCAAGTGTTGCGGCAAGCTCGGAACCTGCAAATTCCTTTTCCCTGTCGCCGCGCTCAGGAGGATCGATCACCAGAACCTCTACCGAAGAGGCCTGCTTGAGGATCGGTAGCGAATCGAAGGTGGCACGGGCAGCTTCCCGCGAACCGTTCCAGGCGATCAGCACACGTTCGATCGGTTTTGGTTGCTTCAGCGTATAAGGCACGAGCAACATCGGTCGGCCGCTTTCGAACAGGAATGTCTCCAGGTCTGCGCGATGATCGGCCTGGGACGGGCTGCTCTGGTTGGCAACGATCAGGTCCGCAGTCCGTGCGACCTCCTGGACGGAGCTTGATGCATAACCGGCCGCCAGCATGTAGCTGCGCCATTCGGCCGAAAGTCCCTCGCGCGTGGTCTTCTGGCGGAAGATCTGCTCAATTGCCTGAGTTTCCTTCTGGGCGCTTTCCTGCAGGATCTCGATTGCGGTCGGATCGGGGATTTCCATCGGCGCGATCAGCGGAACGGCGGTTAGCGTCTCGGCGTGAACCCCCACCAAATGCGCGGAAAACTGCTCGGCGATCGCAACCGCAAAATCGGTGATCTGTGGCGCGTTTCGCTGCGTGTCGAGAACCGCAAGAACAGTCTTGTAGGACATGGACATCTCCTCATTACCGGCTTCGTTTCGAGCCTTGTTCCAATAAGGTGGTGCTGCCGCGGCACGGGTCAACGGGCGTCGCCCTCTGGTTAAGCGTCCGCAGTAGGATTGGCCGAAATCCCCTTTCGATCGAGGTCGGCAATCATCTCCGAGACCGCTTCTGCGGCCGCATCCATAGCCTCGGCATCACGGCCACGCACGACGATCTCGGTCGAGAATTTCTTTCCGTCGAAACGCGGGTAGGAGCCGATGCTGGTTTCCGGATGCGCCTTCTGGATATCGGCAAGCAACGTGCCGATATCGCCCTCGCCATAGGGGCAGGAGACGGCACGTGACAGCATTTTTGCGCCGCTGCGCAAGGTCGGCAGAACGTTGTCGACCATCGCCTGGAAAACCTGCGGCACGCCTGCCATCACATAGACATTACCGATGATGAAGCCGGGGGCAGTGGAAACGGGGTTGGCGATATGTTTCGCACCTTCCGGCATCCGCGCCATGCGCTGGCGGGCAGGGGTGAATTCCATCTCGCGCCTTTTGTACATATCGCCGAGTAGGGTCATGGCTTCGGCATCATAAATGCACTCGACATCGAAAGCCTTCGAGACGGCATCGGCGGTAATGTCGTCATGCGTCGGGCCGATCCCGCCCGAGGTGAAGACGTAATCATAGCGTGCTCTCAGGGCGTTGAGCGCTTCGACGATCGCGTCTTCCTCGTCCGCGACAATCCGAACTTCCTTGAGATCGATTGCCGATAAGGTCAGCATGTCGGCCAGATGTCCGATATTCTTGTCCTTGGTTCTCCCCGAAAGCAGTTCGTCGCCGATCGCGAGCATGGCTGCGGTAACGATGGCGGGGGAGGCGGAGTGATCGGACATGGAGGAACTCGCTTTCTGTGATGGCTGGACGTTAATCCGCCTGCGGGGGAATGCAATCCCACCCACCGAGACTTGATAGAGTGCAAATGGAAGAAGATGTATTTTCGTCGTTCGTAAATAGTGGACAGTGCGTCGTGATCGTACCGTCTGGCGGGGCGTGCCGGCCTCCGCTAGCTTCCAGCCACACGCTTGTAACAGGGCAGATCAATGATCATTGAGTTCTTGAAAAAGCTGTTGAGTGGCGCACCTTCTGTAAGCTCCGCAACAGCCTCCACATCTGCAGAGGAAACGAAAAAAATGACGAAAGTTCTTGTTCTCTATTATTCTTCTTACGGCCACATCGAAAAGATGGCCTATGCGGTCGCCGAGGGAGCAAAGTCCGCTGGCGCCGAAGTCACCGTGAAGCGCGTTCCGGAACTGGTTCCGGAGGAGGTTGCAAAGTCCTCGCATTTCAAGCTCGACCAGCCTGCACCGATCGCCACCGTTGCTGAACTCGAAGAATATGATGCCATCATCGTGGGCGCCGGCACACGCTTCGGCACTGTCGCCTCGCAGATGCGCAATTTCTGGGACCAGACGGGTGGCCTCTGGTTCACCGGCAAGCTCGTCGGCAAGGTCGGTTCGGTCTTCACCTCGTCGGCCACCCAGCACGGCGGCCAGGAGTCCACCATCCTCGGCTTCATTCCGACCCTGCTTCACCACGGCATGGCTGTTGTTGGCCTTCCATACGCGTTCCAGGGGCAGATGGGTGTGGAAGCAGTCAAGGGCGGTTCGCCCTACGGCGCATCCACAATCACCGACGGCGACGGCTCCCGCCAGCCTTCTGATGTCGAGCTGGAAGCCGCAAAGTACCAGGGCGCCCATGTCGCGAAGATTGCAGCCAAGCTTTCGGCCTGATCGCGATTGACCGATAAACTGGTTTGAAGAGGGAGCGGCGTTTGCTGCTCCCTTTTTCGGTTTTGGGCACAGCTCTGGTCACAAATCGCCGACCCGTGCCCATTCGCACCGCTTCTTCATTGTCGTGGATGGATGTGGGAAGGTGGTCTTGATATTTTTATCAATAACTTGTTCTGGTGCGGACGGCGGGGATCGAACCCGCATGACCGAGGCCGAGAGATTTTAAGTCTCTTGCGTCTACCAGTTTCGCCACGTCCGCTTGGATCTTGCTTTTCAGGTAGATAGGCGATTCCGTCAAGCTCACCTTTGCAAAACAAGTTCTGGAGTTTTGCAATGCCTGTGCTTTTGCAACGGATCGTTGGCGGTCGTCCACAGCAGGGCATATTCATAGGTGAAGAAAAAGGCTGGTACCGTGGGGCGCCAGCCTCATTAAGATCACATCTCCGCAGCCTTTGTCAGTCGAGAAGATCTGCTGGCACCTTGCCGCCGTTTTCCGACAGCTTTTTCATCAATGCCTTGTGAAGCCACATGTTCATCTTTGCCGAATCCCCTGTGTCGCCGGTGTAGCCCAATTCGGCTGCAAGTTCTTTGCGCTCGCTGAGCGTCGCATCCATGCCAAGAGCCTTCATAAGGTCGACGATCGAGTGGCGCCAGTCGAGCTTCTGGCCGCTCTTCTTGACCGCAGCGTCAAGGATCGGTGCGACGTCGACGGGCGCAGACGTTGATGGACTGGGCGCCGGAGCGGTGGAAGCTGCGGCGGGGGCAGGAGACGAAGTGGCAGCAGTCGGCGCGGCGCCCGTTGCGGCAGGAGCCGCGGCTGGGTTCTCAGCCGCCGCTGCCGGGGAGCCGAAGATCGCATTCTTAATCTTGCTGAAGATGCTCATTGTCTTCTCCTCAAGGTTAGACGGTAAGGAACTAGGGCGTCCAGTGGCGGAGGAAATGGGGCCTATGTCTAAACGAGGCGAATTGTGGTGGTCAGCAATATTGTCGCGAACGTCTAGGATCGCTTCAGGTTGACGCTTTACTGTCCGGGGCTATGTCCTCCTCCATAACGAGGAGGAAAATATGGTCGGGAGAGTATTGTTCTTTTTGCTGGTGATCTTCGTAGGCTCCGTGGCGCATGCGGAAGGTACGGTAAAGGAAGGCCAAGTCATGGCCAGCCGCATTCTCGGAAAGAACGTCGAGTTCACGCTGTATCTGCCGCCGGGTTTCGGCCGTGACGAGAGGCGCTATCCGGTCATCTACCTTATGCATGGTGGCGGCGACGGCCAAAATCAGGATTGGTATCGTTTCGGCAACGCCAACCTCGTTTTTGACAGGTTGATCGAATCGGGTGAAGTGCCGCCCTTCATCGCTGTTACGCCGGAAGGCCGCCGGGATGACGACAACAAATTCAACACCTATTACATGAACGATGCCGACGGCCAGTATCTGTGGCAGGACATGTTCGTGAAAGAGTTCGTTCCGCACATTGAAAAGACCTTTCCCGTCATTCCAGGCAAGAAATCCCGCGGCATTCTCGGCCTGTCGATGGGCGGATATGCAGCAATGGCTTTTTCCATGAAATATCCGGATCTTTTCGCCGGTGCTGCTGCATTGAGTGCGGCCTTCCGCACCGACCAGCAGATCGTCGAAATGGATCAGGCAGGATATGACCGGCGCTATGGCAAGGCCTGGGGAGTGGGATTGGGCGGACGCGATCGCCTCAATCAGCCTTATTATGCCAACAGCGTTCTTGATCTGGTCGACAAGGTCCCGGCTGACGATCTTAAGAAGACCGAGCTCTATATAGACTGCGGTTCATATGACGATTTTTTCGTCGGCAACGCCGAACTGACAATGAAACTCCGGAAACTGAAAGTGCCGCATCATTTCATGGCCCGCGAGGGTGGTCATGACTGGACCTACTGGCGCACCGGGCTGCCGCAGGCGACCGTTTTCCTGGGTAAGGTTCTTCATCAATAACAGACCGATAGAGGTTATTTGTTCGTCTCCGCCGGGATGCTGAAGCCGGCGGAGAACTGAAAGCTGGTTAAACGGGCTTGGTCTTCATCCACAAGCTATGGCATAGCGATGAAAATCTTGACGAGCCGTGGATGGTTTATGTGATGAAGACAGGTGTGGATGATGCCAAGGCGGCGATGCGGACGATCTTTCCGGAGACGCCGCTCCAGTTGAACGAGCATCTGAGCCGCCGTTACGGCGCGGATATCTGGTTGAAGCGTGAGGATCTGTCGCCGGTCCGTTCCTACAAGATACGCGGCGCCTTCAATTTCCTGCGCAAGGCGATCGCTGCTGGCGCAAGCGGCAAGACGTTTGTCTGCGCTTCGGCCGGCAACCATGCACAGGGGTTTGCCTTCGTCTGCCGCCATTTCGAAGTGCCGGGCATTGTTTTCATGCCGGTCACGACGCCGCAGCAGAAAATAGACAAGACCCGCATCTTCGGCGGCGAATTCATCACCATCAAGCTGGTCGGCGACATCTTCGACCAATGCTACGCCGCCGCCCGTACCCATGTGGAGGAAATCGGCGGCATGATGGTGCCCCCCTTCGACGATCTTGACATAATCGAGGGGCAGGCGACCGTTGCTGCGGAAATTTCGACCCAGCTGCCCGAGGGCGTGTTGCCGGACTTGGTCATCCTTCCGGTTGGCGGTGGCGGTCTTGCTTCCGGCGTCACCGGTTACCTCAAGGACGCGGTCGCGGCTGAAGGTTTTCTCTTCACCGAGCCGACAGGCGCGCCGAGCCTGAAGAAGAGCCTCGAGGCCGGATCGCCCATAACGCTTTCGAAGGTCGACAACTTCGTCGATGGTGCCGCGGTCGCGCGCATAGGTGCTCTCAATTTTGAAGCGTTGAAAGGTTTCTCGTCGTCGCAGGTGATGCTGGTTCCCGAAAATGCGATCTGCGTCACGATGACCGACATGCTGAATGTCGAAGGTGTCGTGCTGGAACCGGCAGGTGGCCTTTCGATCACCGCCCTGTCGCTTCTTCCGCGTGAAAAGATCGCCGGAAAGACCATCGTCTGCATCGTCTCGGGCGGCAATTTCGATTTCGAGCGGCTACCCGATGTGAAGGAGCGGGCGATGCGTTATGCGGGCCTGAAGAAATACTTCATCCTGCGTTTGCCCCAGCGCCCCGGGGCATTGCGTGACTTCCTCAATCTTTTGGGACCTGATGATGATATCGCCCGTTTCGAATATCTGAAGAAATCCGCCCGCAATTTCGGCTCGATCCTTATCGGTATCGAAACGACGGCATCGGAAAATTTCGCCGGCCTTTATGAGCGTTTTGAAGGCGCAGGGCTCGGTTACGAGGACATCACCGAAAACGAAATCCTCGCCAACCTGATCATCTGATGGGCTGGCGCTTCCGGCCTGAAACAGTTACAGGCGGTTGGGTGCGTTTCGGCGCCGGGAGCAATGTGGTAGGCAAAATCATGGCATCTTTTTTCTCTTCTCTCCTCTCCGCCTTTTCAGGCAAGGATAAGCCGGCTCAGGCTGCCAAAGGCGTGGAACCTGTTGCTTACAAGGATTGCCTGATCTATCCGGCACCGATCGCCGAAGGCGGACAATATCGCCTCGCTGGCCGGATCGAGAAGGAAGTAAATGGCGAAACGCTGGTTCGCCATGTCATTCGGGCCGACATGTTCTCATCGATGGACGACGCTGTGACTTTCACGGTTCGCAAGGCTGAACAGATCATCGACCAGAACGGCCCGTCGCTGTTTTCGGACGGTCAAAGCTCCCGTTCGGCCTGATCGGCCACTGATCGGACGTTACATTTTCCGTTTCCTCAGGGACGGGGAGGCGATCCGTATTTTTGAGATCATCAGGCTCAGCGATGACGCCCGGCATGAGATTGCGATCTTCCGCGGAGGTCTCGGCTAGGCTGATGGCTCTGATCGGGGCGCAGGATATGGTCGGTGCCTTGGGGAAGACGAATTCGCAGCAATTCTGGTAAGCGTGTCGACGGAACGGGATCTGGAAACGTTCAGCGCTCTGCCTGGAGCATACGGCTGACAAGGATGCGCCGGTCGGTTGTGCCGAATCGTGCTCTATCGAGATCGATCCCGCGATTGCTGTTCAACTCAAACACATGCCAAGACGATTGCCGGAGGGTGCAGGGTCTCGACCTCAAAGAGGGCGCGACTGTCCGTCTTGTCAGATAACTTGCGCATGCCCCACCGGGATTTGAGGAAAACTTAACTGAGACGATCCTAAAAGAGCTTGTTCTCAATGGCGCAAGGAGCGCCCATGCAATGGCTTAATCTCGGCTTGTTTCTGCTTGAAGCGGTCGTCTATTTCTCCGTCATGACGGCGTTCCTGCATTTTCGGCGTTCGCTTGGCCTGGGTGTGTTTTTGGCCGCGCTCGGTGTGATGCATTTCATGGAGACTTACCTGGCGGCGGTCTTTTACGTCGAGCTGCCATTCGGAACGGTATCGCCAGGTTCCTCCATCTTTTTTGCCGGCAAGCTGATGATGATCCTGATGCTTTAATCAAGGAAGATGCAGCAACGGTGCGGCAGCCCATTTATGGACTGTTTCTCGGCAATCTCGTGACAGTCGGCATCGCCCAGATATTGCAACTGCACGCGGCTGTAACGCTGCCTGGTGGACGGGCTGCCGATATGGCCTTTCTCGATGAGATGGGTTGGCTCATGGTCTGGGGTACGACGATCCTCTATGTCGACGCGATTGCCATCATCCTGCTTTACGAGCGATTAGGGCGTTTCGTCGATAATGTGGTCATGCGCTTCGCCATCAGCGGCGCCATTATGCTGACTTTTGATCAGGTCGCGTTTTTCTCGGTGCTCCACATTTTACTTGGTGTGCCGCTGCCTGTCTTCTTCGGTGGCTGGTATGCGAAGCTACTCGCGGTGCTTATTTATTCGAGCCTCTTTGCAGTCTATCTCAGGATCGATCAAAACGACCGATGGTTCGCGTCGTCACGGCAGATCAAGGATATTTTTCACGACCTCACATTCCGCGAGCGTTATCAGGCTCTGCTGGCAAAGGCTGGTGTGGACGGACTGACCGGTCTGTTGGATCGCGGCCGTTATGAGATGGACGGACCTGAACTGGTGCGAAAGAGCCTAGCAATGCGCCAGTCGATCAGCATGGTCATCGTCGATGCCGATCATTTCAAGGAGGTCAATGATCGATTCGGCCATCAGCGTGGTGATACTGTTTTGCGGGATTTGGCAGCTTGTCTGAGCAGGAGCGCTCGCTCAAGTGATCATTTATCCCGTTTCGGCGGCGAGGAATTCGTGATCCTTTTGTCGGACACCGACCATGAAAAGGCTCTGGAAGTCGCAGAGCGCCTTCGCTTGGATATCGCGGCCAACATCACGCGTCCCGATGGCGCGCCGCTTACGGTCTCGATCGGCGTTTCGACCGCTCCTGAGGATGGTCGGACACTCGACCTTATCTTGAGCCGGGCGGACGAAAGGCTCTATCAGGCAAAAAATAACGGCCGTGACATGGTTCACGGCCGTTATGGGAAGTTCTGAAATTCTTCAGGAGATTAGGCGGCAAGTGCCAGCTGCTCGGTCCGTTCCTGGGCCGAAGCGATTGCCTTTTCGAAGGCTTCCGGACCGAAAGCCGTGCCTTCGACATAGATGACTTCGACATCGGTCATGCCCATGAAACCGAGAACGGTTTTCAGGTAAGGAACGGCGTGGTTCATAGCCATGGCTGGGCCTTCGGAATAGATGCCCGCAGCCGAGAGGACGACGTATACTTTCTTGCCGGTTGCAAGGCCTTCCGGGCCTTCTGCCGTGTAGCGGAACGTCAGGCCTGCGCGGGCAACATTGTCGATCCAGCTCTTCAGCTGCGAATAGATGTTGAAGTTGATGAGGCCGGTGGCCAGCACGACCGTGTCGGCAGCAAGCAGCTCAGCAGTGAGCTTGTCCGACAGCGCGGCAGCCGCGGCTTCTTCGGCATTGCGCTGGTCGGCAGGCTTGCGGATGGCCGAGGTGGTGACGGTGTCCAGATGGGCGATCGGGTTCTGGCCGAGGTCGTGGCCGACAACGGTCGAGCCCGGGTTCTTTGCCTTCAACTTATCGACGAATTCGTTGGCGATCTTGGTCGAGAGGGATTCGCCGCCGCGCGGGCTGGAGGTGACGAGAAGAATGGAAGACATGGTGCCAATTCCTTGATTTGTCTTGGAGGCCTTCTTTCGACCTCGATATTGGGGGCGAGACTGGAGGCTCGTGTGACTGACAAATAGGTCTGGACCACCATCGATAAAACAGGGATAATATCGAAGCTTCCTATCGAATATCTGGATATCTCTCATGGATGCCAATCCGACCCTCGACCAGTTGCAGGTCTTCATCGCCGTCGCGGAAACGGGAAGTTTTTCGGCTGCAGCCCGCTCGCTCAACCGGGCGCAATCGGTTGTCAGCTACACGATCGGTAATCTCGAAGCCCAGCTTGAAGTGACGCTTTTCGAGCGAAGTGGCGCACGCCAGCCGAAGCTGACAGAGGCGGGCAGGGCGATGCTGGCCGATGCCCGCCGGATCGTCGCCGACCTGCAGGTCATGCGTTCGCGCGCCAAGGGCATTCGGCAGGGGCTGGAAGCGGAAATCACGCTGGCGATCAGCGTCATGGTACCGGCCGATGCTCTGGTGGCCGAGCTGAAGGAGTTCAGGACGGAATTTCCGACGGTAGCTCTCAATCTAAATGTCGGCGAACTCGGCATGGTGATGAACCTCGTCATGAACGGCAAGGCGGATATCGGCATTGGCGGGGCTCTGCTGAAACAGGACGATTCGCTGATGGCGGAAAAGATCGGCCACGCTTTCCTGCTTCCGGTCGCAGCTGCCGACCATCCGCTGGCAAGGCTCGGGCGGCCGCTGACGCTTGCCGATGTCCGCGAAGAGACGCAGCTTGTCGTCACCGATGCATCGGGCATTACCGCCGGCCGCGATTTCAACGTTCTGTCCTACAAGATCTGGCGGGTCAGCGACATCGCCACCAAGCATCATCTCGTCAAGGGTGGGCTTGGATGGGGCGGCCTGCCGGCATCGCTCGTGCGCGATGACGTGCGTGACGGCAATCTCGTCGTACTCGATATCGAAGCCTATGAGCAGGGCGAATACCCGCTTTATGCGCTGCGCAGGACGGCAAGCCCGCCCGGTCCTGCCGGCCAGTGGCTGATCGATAGCTTCGCCCGCCGGCTTTCGACCTGCCCGAACAAGGAGCATTTCACCACCATGCTCCGCGCCGATATCGACAAGCCCATCGATGTGCCTGCCTATCCTCAGGCGGCGGAATAGAGGCGCAATGCGGACGATTGACCGCGTCGGACTGATCTTGATATAGATCGTATCACGGTCAGCAGTTCACCGAGGCGTCGCCGTCCCTTATGGGAAGCTAAACCTGCAAACTCAGATATCAGCACTTATCCTGTGCCGAAGTCGACAAGACGGTGACCAGCGACATACCAGACGGACCGGCACGCTTTAAAGGATAAGCCATGCCCAGAACCATCTTTCCGATGGCCGTGTCAGATATGTCGGCCTTCGCCAAATCCCTGCGAGACCAGATTGACAAGCTCGATCACAAGCCGACCCATGTGGAGATGCTCAATCTCCTGAGCCGCGCCGCAGGTTTCCGGAATTACCAGCATTTTCGCGCAACCGCCGATGGCGCCGATCCCGTCGAGATGAGCCATGCCACGGCCGAGCCGGAACCGCAGGCAAACGAACGTCGTGTCATGCACACACTTCGCGTCTTCGACCGTGACGGGCGTATCATCCGCTGGCCGGGAAAACGCTCGCAGCAGGAGCTTTGCCTCTGGTTTCTCTGGTCGAAGATCCCGCGCGGGAGAATGTTTTCCGAACGGGAGATCAGCGCATTCTTGAACGGACAGCACCTTTTCGAGGATGCTGCATTGCTGAGAAGAGATCTCTTCGATCTCGGCCTCGTCACTCGCAATCGTGACGGCAGCGATTATCGTCGTATCGAGAAAAAGCCGCCGCCCGAACTGGGACTTCTCTTGCGCAAGCTCGCGACCTCACCCGTGAAAGCCGCAGGTCGGTACAGGCCAGCTACAGTCTTGCCGGAAACCTCGACCCCCGCCTGAGCGCTTCACAGCGTTAGTGTGCCGGAAATGCATGTCGCGACTTCGCCGCCGACCCATATGTCGTCGCCGACCTTGTCTACATGCACCCGGCCGGCGCGGCCGAGAACGGTACCCTGTGCCGCCACATAACTTTCAGGCGCGACACCGGAGCCGATCAGCCACTGAGCCAGCCCGGCATTGAGGCTTCCCGTCACCGGGTCTTCATAGCCGTTGCGGGTAAAGGCGCGCACTTCGAACTGCGCGTCTTTACCGTCCGACTGCGGATCGAAGCGACCGACCAGCCCGACCCGTGCGCCTTTGAGAACGGAATAGTCCGGCCTGACCGCCAGCACATCCGCACGGGAGGGCAAGCGCACGCCGATCCAGTCCGGTCCGTTTTCTATCCAGTTCGCGTCCTCGATCATCGCTGTCGGAATGCCCAGCCCCTTGGCTATCCTTTCGATCAGCACGGGTTCCACCGGGCCGCTGCGCACGAGCGGTGGTGCGGCAAAAGCCAGCCGCCGGCCGTCGCGGCGAAGACGCACTAGCCCCGCATCGCATTCCTGCACGATCTCGCCTTCGGGTGCATTTGCCGCCTGGCTGAGCCAGACATGCGCGCTGCCGAGCGTCGGATGTCCCGCAAACGGCAGCTCCTGCGTCGGCGTGAAGATCCGCACGCGGTAATCCGCACCTGCCGCTCTCGGCTTCAAGAGAAAGGTTGTCTCGCTGAGATTGGTCCAGTTGGCGAAGGCCTGCATCTGTGCGTCATCGAGATCGTCCGCGCCGATGACGACCGCGAGCGGATTGCCGCGCATCGGCTGGCTGGAAAAGACGTCGACCTGCTGGAAGGAAAAGCTTGGCATTAAGATCACTGCGTCCGGTTGAAACGAAAACGGCAGCTTTTCAGCTGCCGTTCGATTCCGCAAATGATTTGCCGGGTGGCCGATCGCCTCACAGCACCAGCCGGAATTTTGCAAAACCGTTTTCACCGTCGCCAGCGTCCTCGATCTTGGCCCCCTTGATCTCACCGGCGAAATGGCGCCCCTTGGGGCCGCTCTCGAACACGGCTGTCGTTCCCGGCAGCGGCTTGAACGACCAATTGTCGTCTGCCGACGGATTGATCGTCCCCTGATCGACGATATAGCGGACGATCACGTCGCGGTTGGTGTCGGGAGCGACGAAGATCAGTTTATCGGCTGCGATCTCCGGGAACTTGCCGCCACCACCAGCACGATAATTATTCGTCACGACAACGAATTTCTGAATTGGATCAATCGGTTTTCCGTCAAACTTCAAGTCAGTTATGCGATGCGCATCTTCATTGATCAGCTTACCGTCCTTGTCGAAGCGCACCGGCTGCGACAGGTCGATCTGGTAGGTCACGCCATCGATGACATCGTAATTATAGGAAGGGAAGCCGTCGTTCAGCAGCGCCGCATCCTTGGCGCCCGCCTTGACCTGATTGAACATGCCTGCCGACATTTCCAGCCAGTTTTTCACCTGCGCGCCGGTAATCAACACCGCCTGAACCGTGTTCGGATAGAGGTAGAGGTCGGCGACGTTCTTGATCGCGATATCACCGGTCGGCACGTCGGTATAATATTCGGCACCGCCACGTCCGCCGGCCTTGAATGGTGCCGCAGCCGAAAGCACCGGATAGTCCTTGTACTGGCCATCCTTCAGCATCTGCTTGATATACCAGCTCTGCGCATTCGAGACGATCTGCACTGAAGGATCGTCGGCCACCAGCGCGAAATAGGAATAGAGCGGCGCCGAGGTCTTGCCGACAGGTCGGCGCACATAGGCAAGCGTTGCCTCATGTTCGGCCTTGGCCGCTGCCAGAACCTCCGGCTTGTCCTTCACATCGGCGACCACCTTACGGTTCTCGTCGCGATGGTAGATCGGCCGCGCTTCCGAGGTCGACGAAATTATCTTCCAGCTGTTACCATCCTTTTCCAGCAGCAGGTCGATCAGCCCCATATGCGAGCCCCAGAAACCGGCCATCACCGCGGGCTTGCCCATCAGCGTGCCCTTCTTGGCATCCGCGCCGGCAATCCCGTCAAAGTCCTTGGGGCCGGGGAAGACAAGATGCTGGTGGCCGGTAAAGATCGCGTCGATCCCTTCGATGCCGGCGAGATAGAGTGAGGCATTTTCCATCCGGTCGCTCTGGCCGGAACCGTCTATGCCCGAATGCGAAAGCGCGATCACGATATCCGCACCTTCCTCCTTCATCTGCGGCACCCAGGCCTTGGCGGCGTCGACGATGTCGCGTGTCTGCGCCTTGCCTTCGAGGTTCTTGGCATCCCACACCATGATCTGCGGCGGCACGAAACCGATGAACCCAACCTTGATCGGCGAGGTCGCGCCGGAACCGTCGCGAATCTGCTTTTCAAGAATCACATAAGGCTTGAAGAAAAGCTCATCCTTTTTGGCATCGGATGCCAGCATGCCTTTGGTAAGGTTTGCACAAACGTAAGGAAATCCTGAGCTCGCCAGCGCCTTGAACATGAAGTCCAGGCCGTAGTTGAACTCATGGTTGCCAAGCGTCCCGACATCATAGCCGAGCACGCTCATGGCGGTGATCACCGGATGCTTGTCGCCTTCCTTCATGCCACGCTCATAGGCGATATAGTCGCCGAGCGGATTACCCTGCAGAAAGTCGCCATTGTCGACCAGCATCGAATTGCCGGCCTCCGCGCGGATCGCGTCGATGATCGAGGCCGTGCGGGCAAGCCCCAGCGTGTCATTCGGCTTGTCGGCGTAATAGTCGTATGGGAAGACGTGGACATGGATATCCGTCGTTTCCATGATCCGCAGATGTGCCTGGTTGGCCTGCGCTCGCGCCGCGAAAGGATGCAGCGCAACCAGTGCGGAAGAGGCGGCAATTCCACCCAGAACCGAACGGCGCGAGAGCTGAGAGGATAAAGTGGAGGACGGCATGATATCTCCCTATTTCGTCATCGAAAGGCGTAACACTAGGCGCATTCGCATGAGCCTGCATCACCAAAATGACAGGGGGAAATAATCCTTCTCTGGCCTACCGTCTCAGCACGGGCTGGACGTCCTGATGGAAGAAGCGGAAATAGGCTGCGACCTGCGCCGCTGCATTTGTATTGGGGCGAAACTGGATGCCGAGGCGTCCATTATGGCTCCACTTCACGATACCCTCCAGAACGCCCAACTCCTCACTGTCAATCCTGACGGGGCTTCCGATGGAGGCATTGAGTGGTGCGCCGAGGTCTAGTGCAAGACCGGTCGCGGAAATATCGACGACGCGAGCATTGACCGATTGCCCGTAATATTTCAGCGTTCCGGGAATTCGTGCCTTGCGCCGAGGAGCAGAGCGCACCTTCATGTTGAGATTGTTTATCGCCATATCCTGATACCTCCTGACCTTTTATCCGGATTATATCTGGCATGAATTGAAACGCCTTTAGTTTGCGTCATAAAATTGTAACGGATCGGGTAACCGCCGCTTTACATCCGTTCGCGTCTGGCGCGAATGAATGAGGGGGAGAAGCTGATTCTCTCGCCGTGGAGGATTTGCATTTGCCTGGATATCTTGGCCATGCCGCGACGACCGGAATGGATGGCGGATGAGCACGTCGGTTGTGCTTCTGGCTTTGTTTGCTGCAGTTCTTCATGCCAGCTGGAATGCTTTCCTGCGTTCGGGTGCCGATCGCTTCTGGATGATGACGGTCATGAACCTCGCCGTCACGGTTGCCGCTATTCCGGTTGCGCTCATCTTTCCCATGCCGGTAACCGATGCATGGCCCTATATTATTGGTTCTTCGCTGTTTCAGGTCGCCTACGGCCTTCTGCTCGTCGCCGCATACAGGCATGGTGAACTCGGGCAGGTCTATCCGATCATCCGTGGCAGTGCACCGCTTCTGGTCACGGTTGGCAGTTTCTTCCTGATGGGCGAAGTGCTCCAGTTTCTGGCCATGCTCGGCGTTCTGTGCATCGCGCTCGGCATCATGACGCTGGCGCTCGGCAAGGCGAGGGCATCCGGCACGTCCATGCTGTTTGCACTTGCGACCGGCGTGGCGATCGCGGGTTATTCGACCTTTGATGCCATCGGCATCCGGGTGGCAGGCGAACGAGTAGCCTATATTGCCTGGGTGTTCATTCTTCCGGGCATTCTTCTTTCCGCAGCCTACATGGCTATGCGCGGGCCCCTGCATATCGATATTCGCTCACCGGAAACCCGCAAGGCGATCGGCGGCGGCATGGTCTCGCTTCTCTCTTACGGCACTGTTCTGGTTGCTTATTCATTGGCACCGGCCGGTCCGGTATCGGCCCTCAGGGAGACCAGCGTGGTGTTCGCTGCTCTCATCGGATGGAAGTTCCTGGGGGAGCGCCTGACGCCGAGGCGCATCCTTGCATGCATCGTGGTTGCCGCCGGCGCCATCCTTATTGGGGTTTCGTGACGCCGCGACCATCCTTAGCGGCATTTCCAGTTCATAGATGCAACCACATTGGGGCTTGTTGCCAGATCAAGTTCAAGAGGAATGCGTTTTTCGCCTGCAAGTGCCCCCACGGTGAAAGCTCCCCATGCTCTGATGACTAGCTTGGCCTCACCCTTGGTCACCGGTACACGGTATTGGTTGGGCTGGAAGCTGTCATGCAGAAAGAAATCGACCACGCCCTTGAGGGGGGTGTCTTTTGTCGCTCGAACGGTGATCGAAACTTTCTGCCAATCGCCGCCGACATCAGATTTCTCGACGATGGCGGCAATCTGCAGCCCGTCATTGGTTTCCTGGCCACCGAAACGCTGTTTCTGCGGGTCGTTGACAACGGTGACCGTCGGCAATTCCGGCTTGTCAGTCGTGGAGATACTCTGCGCCTCGAAACCGTTTTCAAAACTGGAGGAGAATTGCCGGAGCTGCCGAAGCTCCTCGAATATCTGCGAGATCTTCTGGTTCAACTGTTCATCGAGCTCGATCGCGACGTTTTTCGTCCGCTCGATACGCTGGCCGTTTTCTTCCATCTTCTCTGCCAGGGAGGCGACGAGACCATCCTTGCCGACACTGATGCTCGCAAGTTTTGGGGCAAGCAACGCTATGATCGCCATGGCAAGATAGGTGGCGATCTTTGCGCTGTCACTGCTTTGATACCCGATCACCTCTCCGATGACGAGCAGTATGGAAATAATGCTGACGATACCTGCGCCCAATTCCAGTGAACTTCGCTTCATCTACCCCTCCCTTGAATGGCATCTCAAGATTGGGTGTGTTTGTAGATTTATGCAACCATAAATAATCACAGGCCTACATTGGGTCTATCGATGATTTCACGGAGCGCGAAACTTGAATTGATCTTCACAACATGCGGTAGAGCCGAGAGCCAGTCGCGATGAATACGCTCGTAGTCTTCAAGATCCTTGGCCGCGACGCGCAGGATATAGTCATATTCCCCCGACATCAGATAGCAGACGAGCACATTGGGGCACAATTTCACCGCGGCTTCGAATTCGGTCAGCGTCTTGGCGAACTGGCCCGACAGGGAGATGTGGACGATCACCATCATCTTGTAGTCGAGCGCGGTATTGGAAAGACGCGCATGATAGCCGCTGATCGTGCCGTTTTTCTCAAGAATGTCGAGGCGGCGCGAACAGGCAGATGGTGAAAGCCCGACGCGCTCGGCCAGGTCCGCATTGGAAATGCGTCCGTGATCCTGCAACGTCCGCATGATCGCACGATCGATGGCATCAAAGCTGCTCATTGCGGTTTCTTCCGAAAAATGGCGATCTGGCGCAATAATCCCCGAAAATCACTGTCGCAGCAATCACTCTTCGCAAGGACATTCCGTCGCTTTTCTGGTGTGCTCGTCCGGCAAAAAATCAACTGGCGATAGCCAATATAAAAGAGAGGAATGCTGTATGCGTGTCGGGTGCCCGAAGGAAATCAAGAACCATGAATATCGTGTCGGCCTCACGCCCGGTGCCGTGCGTGAATATGTGGCGCATGGCCATGATGTGATCGTGGAAACGAAGGCTGGTGCCGGTATCGGCGCAGATGACGCCGCCTACCAGGCTGCCGGCGCAAAAATCGTCGCTTCGGCCAAGGATGTATTCGAAAAATCCGACATGGTGGTCAAGGTCAAGGAACCGCAGCCGGCAGAATGGGCACAGTTGCGCGAGGGACAGATCCTCTACACCTATCTTCATCTCGCTCCCGATCCCGAACAGACCAAGGGACTTATTGCCTCCGGCGTTACCGGTGTTGCCTATGAGACGGTAACCGATGAGCGCGGCGGCCTTCCGCTTCTGGCGCCGATGTCGGAAGTCGCCGGCCGGCTGGCAATTCAGGCCGGTGCAACAGCCCTGCAGAAAGCCAATGGCGGTCGTGGCATCCTGCTCGGCGGCGTGCCCGGCGTGGCTCCGGCCAAGGTCACTGTCATCGGCGGCGGCGTCGTCGGACTTCATGCTGCCCGCATGGCGGCCGGTCTTGGTGCCGATGTAACCATTCTCGATCGCTCGCTGCCGCGCCTGCGCCAGCTCGACGATATTTTCGCCGGCCGCGTCCATACGCGTTATTCGACCATTGATGCGCTGGAAGAAGAAACCTTCTCGGCCGATCTGGTCATCGGCGCAGTGCTCATCCCCGGCGCCGCTGCCCCGAAACTTGTCACGCGCGAAATGCTGTCCGGCATGAAGCAGGGTTCGGTCATGGTCGACGTTGCGATCGATCAGGGCGGTTGCTTCGAGACATCCCATGCCACTACCCATTCCGACCCGACCTATGAGGTTGATGGCATCGTGCATTATTGCGTCGCCAACATGCCGGGCGCAGTGCCGATCACCTCCACCCATGCGCTGAACAACGCCACACTCCAGCATGGCCTTGCTCTCGCCGATCGGGGCTTACGCGCCATTGCCGAAGACAGGCATCTGCGCAACGGCCTGAACGTCCACAAGGGGCGGGTCACCAACACGGCTGTTGCCGAAGCGCTTGGTTACGAAGCCTTCGCACCTGAAAGCCTGCTGAACGTCGCCTGATTCATCTTTTGCGATCGGTCTGAACGCCGGGGGCGACGGTTCCCGGCGTTTTTTGCCCGAAAAATCAATTCGATATTATTTAGATATATCGAATCACTTGCATCCGGTCTCGTTTGAGCTATCTTTAGATATATCGAAAGACAGTCTAGGAGACAAAAATGTTTAGACACAGGTTTGATGGCCGCCATGGATGCGGCGAACGTGGAGGCCGCAAGGGCTTCGAGGAAGTTTTCGCCGCGCGCGGCGGGCCGTTCGGTCGCGGCTTTGGCGGTCCGGGGCGCGGCGGGCGAGGCGGCCCCGGCGGCGGTCACGGATTTGGTGACGAAGGCGACGGTCGTATCGGCCGCTTCCTTATGCAGGGCGATCTTCGCCTTCTGGTTCTGGCGCTGATCGAAAAGGAAGCGCGCCACGGCTATGAGATCATCAAGCATATCGAGGACATGACCTATGGCTTTTACGCGCCAAGCCCAGGCGTCATCTACCCGACGCTCACCTATCTCGAGGAAGCCGGTTATGTAGTCTCGGAGGCCGACGGCAACAAGAAGCGTTACGCCATCACCGAAGAAGGCAGGGCGCATCTCGAAGAAAACCGCAGCTTTGCCTCCACCATCCTCGGCAGGCTTTCCGAACTTGCCGAACGCATCAAGCAGCGGCAGGAACGCAACGAACATCACCAGCGCCGCGAACACGGCCCGGACCTGCCGCGCAGCGTCGACGCCGCGCTCCTCAACCTGCGCGAAGTCATCGCCGCCAAGCTGGCGACGGACGAAAGGAAAGCCGGTGATTTCGTCAAGCTTCTGCTGCAAATGGCCGAGGATCTCGATCGTGACGGAAACAAGGATACCGGCGGCCTGAGCTGACCTTTAGGCACCAATCCAGAGAACAAGTTGTTGCTCTCTGGATAACCTTCGCTTGCGGCGAAACGTGCTGAAGGAAAGGCTGGTGAATTAAGCTCTATCGATGCGGCACTGATAACAGTTGTTACGAGCCGAGCGCACATGCACATAGGCAATGTCGTCGTGTTTCAGCAGGCTTGCCGCGCGTTCGGCAATGGTGTCGGTCGGCGTTACCGCGCCGCTGCCGTAAACGATACGGTCGTTAAAGCCGTAGCCGCGAACGATATAGTCCGGGCTGGAAAGGATCGGCGGCAGCGCTTCTTCGCAGGCATAACGCGGGCAGGGCTTTGCATGCAGGAAGATCGGCCCCGTCTCGGCATAAGGCTGCAGCGATGGAAAGGGCCGATAGGCAAGCACGAGCAGGCCTTCTCCTTCGTCGATATTCTGCAGGCGGTGGCGGCAGGGATGTCCCGGGCCATCCGAAGCCATCGTTTCAGGCTTGTTCCGATAGGCATCGGCGCCGCCACGCCAGAGTTCTTCGGCCTCTTCCGTCGGCATGGCGTGAAAGCGGATTGTAGACATGTGCCTCTCCTTGAAGTGGAAAAGCCATGTGATGGCGGTGATCGGCAAAAGCCGCCACCCGTTTCTTGCCGACGCTGGACCTTATCCGTCCAGTGCCTTTAGAAGCTCCGAAGCCGTCATCGGCAGGATCGTCTCTTCGCTGGTGCCGACCGGCGAAAAGCCCATCATCTGGTAAAGCTGGATTGCCCGCGGATGGTCTAGATTGTTGGTGGTGACGGTAACCTTCGAGGGATTGTCCTGCCAGGCAGCATAAAGCGCCTGCAGCAGAAACCACTTGCCGATGCCAAGTCCCATCGCCCGTTCGAACAGGCCGAAATAGGAAAGCTCGATCACGTCGTCCGGCTGCTTGGCAAGCTCGAAAAAGCCGGAAGGCGCGCCATCGACATAAAGCACGCTGATGGACACCTGCTTGCTGTGGATGATCGCGGCCAGTTCCTCGTCGCTCAGTCTCAGGCGCTCATACCATTGCCAGCGTTTTCCCACCTGCCGGTAGAGATAGCGGTAGAAATGCAGCGGGATGTCCGGCGAGCGCATGATCGCCGTCTGCACATTGACCGGCACCGGCAGACTGCTGCGCGGTGCCGCCGTCATTTCGAGCCGCGTGACACGGACTTTCAGCGGAAGAGGTTTCTTGGCCATCAAAACTGTTCCGGCCTATCGCGCATCCGCCGGGCCGGTTACCACCGGTGCCTCGTCGCGAGCGCCCCATTCCGTCCAGGAGCCATCATAGAGCGCATTGTCCTCGTGCCCGAGCGATTCGAGCGCCAGCGTGATGATCGCGGCGGTTATGCCCGATCCGCACGTGGTGACGACCGGCTGGCCGAAATCGATCCCCGCATCCTCGATCGCCTGACGCAGTTCCGGCAGGCTGCGCAGCTTGCCGTTGACGGAGAACGTGCCGGAGGGAAGGCTGCGGGCGCCCGGCATGTGGCCAGAGCGCAGGCCCGGACGCGTTTCGAGCTCGGTTGCGGCAAACCGGCCGGCGCTGCGCGCATCGGCGATCTGCCGCTTGCCGTCTACGACGATCGACAGCATTTCACGGAAATTGATCACCTTGTCGAGACGCAGATCGGTCTTGAATGTGGTGGCAGAAGTAGAAGGGGTCTCCGTCTCCAGCGGCCGCCCCTCGGCCTTCCAGCCGTCCAGGCCACCGTCGAGCACGAAGACGTTTTCAGCGCCCATGATCCGGAACAGCCACCAGCCGCGCGGCGCGGAAAAAATACCCGGACCGTCATAAACGACGATCCGGTCCGTTTCCCTGATGCCCATCTTGCCGACAGCCTCGGCAAATACGTCCGGGGCCGGGACCATGTGCGGAAGGCCGGTCGAATGATCGGCGACCTTGTCGTGATCGAAACGGATGGCGCCGGGAATATGGCCTGCAAGATATTCGGCATCTGCGTTGCGGCCCTGTGCCGGCAGATAGAAGGAAGCATCGATAACCTTCAGGTCGCTTGCTCCCAGTTCTTTTGCCAGCCAATCGGACGAGACCACAAAACGGCTCGTCTTTCCCTCAATCGCTTCGCTCATGCCATCTCTCCCTTGGCCTTTTCAGGCCTGTATCTCGGGCTCGCCGAACCGGATCCGGAAGCGGCGGTTCTCCTTGCCCTTCTTTTCTATTCTGGCGATATGGATCGCCCCGACCTCGCTTGTTCTCGCGACATGTGTTCCGCCGCAAGGCTGGCTGTCAATGCTGGAATTCTCGCCGATACAGACCAGACTGACGCGCCCGAGGCCGACCGGCGGGCGGACATTTTTCGACTTCACGATGCCCGGATTGGCGGCCAGTTCCTCGTCGGTGATCCATTGCAGGTAGACGGGATGATCCGCGTTGACCAGAGCCATAAGTCTCGCCGTAACGTCGTCCTTGTCGATCGTATCGGTCATGTCGAAATCGACCCGCGACTCCTCCTCGCTGACGGCAGCCCCGGTGATCGGATACTGACAGACGACCGAAAGCAGGTGGCAGGCAGTGTGCATCCGCATCAGGTTGAAACGGCGCGGCCAGTCGATCGACAGCGTCACTGTTTCGCCGACCAATGGCGGGGCTTGGCCTTCGACAGGCACATGAATGACGATGTCCTTTGACGCGCCATGCCTGGTCTGGCCAAGCAGAATGCGACTTCCATCAGCCCGGTCGAGAAAACCGGTATCTCCTGGCTGGCCACCGGAGGTGGCGTAAAAACAGGTCCGATCGAACTCGATCCCGCCATCCTCATGCACGGATGTCACGACAGCGTCTGTCGTGGTCAGATAGAAGTCGTCGCGATAAAGCAGTTGGGAAGACATGGGGGGCTCGCGGGTATCGTGATCAGACCGTCTCGAAGGGCACGGATATCTGCCGCTTCTGCGTCAGCCATTTTGGCAGCGGCAGTCCCTTCGACTTCAGGAAGTCAGGGTTGAACAGCTTGGACTGATAACGGTTGCCATAGTCACATAGCACCGTGACGATCGTGTGTCCCGGCCCAAGATCCTTGGCAAGCCGGATCGCGCCGGCAATGTTGATGCCGGAGGAGCCGCCGAGGCAAAGGCCTTCTGTTTCGACCAGGTCGAATATATAGGGCAGGGCTTCCGCGTCCGGGATGCGATAGGAGAAGTCCGGGGTGAACCCTTCGAGATTGGCGGTGATCCGGCCCTGGCCGATACCCTCGGTGATCGAGTTGCCTTCCGACTTCAGTTCGCCATGGGCGTAATATTCATAGAGTGCCGCACCTTCGGGATCGGCAATGCCGATCTTGATGTTGGCATTTTTCGCCTTCAGGCCCATGGCCGTGCCGACCAGCGTGCCGCCGGAACCGACCGAGCAGATGAACCCGTCCACCTTGCCGCCTGTCTGTTCCCAGATTTCCGGTGCGGTGGTCTCGATATGAGCCTGGCGGTTGGCGACATTGTCGAACTGGTTTGCCCAGATCGCACCCGCCAGCTCCGTCCTGGCGAGCTGCTCTGCAAGCCGGCCCGAGACCTTCACGTAATTGTTTGGGTTGCGATAGGGAACAGCCGGAACTTCGACCAGCTCCGCGCCGAGCAGCCGCAGGGCATCCTTCTTCTCCTGGCTCTGGGTCTCTGGAATGACGATAACCGTCCGATATCCGAGCGCCTTGGCAACCAGCGTCAGGCCGATGCCGGTATTGCCGGCCGTGCCCTCGACGATCACACCGCCTGGTTTTAGCAAGCCCCTGCGTTCGGCATCGCGGATGATGAACAGGGCAGCCCTGTCCTTCACCGATTGGCCGGGATTGAGAAATTCGGCCTTGCCGAGGATCTCACAGCCGGTCTTTTCCGACACATCCTTCAATCGGATGAGCGGTGTGTTGCCGATGATGTCGATGACGTTGGGATAGGAAACCATGATGAAGCGCCTTTTTTGGCTGATTTAATCAGCGTCTTTTCCATGGACAAGCGTTTGGGTGCAAGAAAATCCGTTCTCGACCTCTCGGTTGATAGGAAAAGCTCTGCTGCCTCGCGACAGGTTACGCAAAACCGCGTCGGAAAGCATGCGCGCGATTTTGTGATCCGATTAGACGAACCCCTAAAATCTACCATCTTTACGTTGTGCCGATAGGCCTCTAAATTTGACAACAGACATGTTGCTGAACCTGGAACGGCTAGATCTGCTTGTTGCTCACTACGTCGCCGGTTGCCTGCCGGAGCCGGCGCATATCCTCGTGGGCTCTCATCTGGAGATGCAGCCGTCATCGGGACGGTTGGCAGGCGAACTGGAAATTCTTGCCGGACAAAGCCTGGAAGATGCCGAGCCGAGCGGGTTGTCGTCATCCGAAAGCCGGTTGAAAGCGATCCTGCAATCGAGGCCGGAAATCGACGTGCCGCCTGCAATCGCAAGGCAAGGCGATTCGCTCCCGCATTATCTGCGTTCCTACGCTGGAAGAAATCTCGACGATGTTCCGTGGAAGACCAAGCTTCCGGGCCTCAAGCAACATGTGATCGAGAAGTCGTCGGGGATGGAGGCAAGTCTTTTATGGGCAAGGCCCGGCCGCGCATTGCCGCATCATCACCATAAAGGACTCGAGCTGACACTTGTCTTGCAGGGGCAGTTTTACGATCATCGAGGTGCGTTTTCGCAGGGTGATGTTTCCGTTGCCGACGAGACCATCATTCATCGACCCGTCGCGGCGTCCGATAGTCCTTGCCTGTGCTTTTCGGTTCTGCTGGCGCCCATCACCTTGAGCGGGCCGACCTTCAGGATGCTGGGCGATATCTTGGGCATGTAATGCTAAGCTGATGCATGGCCGCAGCCAAAAAATGCGGCCACCCGACGGGTGACCGCAATCTGACCTCGTAAAAGTCAGTAAGGCAATCTCAATTGACGTGAAGCTGTGCCTCGCTCACCGCGTTTTCGAACTCCTGCCGGGCCTCCTCGGGCGTGCGACGCCCATCGAGAGCTGCGCGGCAGCAACTTCTTGCCTTGACGAAATGTGGCCCTCGCAGATCCGGCCAGCGATCGGTCAGCACCATCAAAGCCTCCGAAGGGCTGCTGATCATCTCTGTCCCATGATTTCCGAATGCGACTTGAACCGGCTTTTGCCAATTTTCATGCGGCATGAACGATCCTCCCAGTGCTCAGCCCCGAACAATAGTGAACCTACACCCAGCGCCCTGTTGCGGCTACGATTTTTTTCCCGTTTAGGCTGCGCTCGTTAGGCCAAGTTGCCGCATAAGCCCGCATGCTTGGAAAACACCTGCTCCACTAGCCGCATTGGTGAATTTGCAGCGGTCATGGATTATCCGGCCGATGCGTGCTCTGCTTCATATCGGCGTCGGCTTTTGAGCCTCGTTTGCGCCGCGACCACCAGATCACCAGCCGGCGGCGCCTGCGCCGAATAAACGCGATGTCGTTCGACAGAACGATGAAGCCGAGTGGCAGCATCCAAAAACCGAGTACCGGGAGAAATCCGAGCGTCCCTCCAACCATCAGGGCAGAGCCTAGGCCAATGCGTCCGACGCGTGATCTCGGCATAGGAATACGCCATGTGCCGAGCGCCAGTTTGCCGCTGCGAGGATCTATGCCGAAATGCCGTTTATGCGGTGTCGATGCCATCCAGTCGAAAAACCCTTTGATTTCATGAGATATCTGCCTGTGAGATGGGGACAGGTTGGGGATTAAACAAGGAATTTCATTTTTTTGTAAAAAAGCGCTTGGCAAATCGGAAAAGCATGCGTATTACCCGCCGCACACGCCGCGACGCGGTGTTCCCTGGTAGCTCAGCGGTAGAGCATTCGACTGTTAATCGACAGGTCGCCGGTTCGAATCCGGCCCGGGGAGCCAAATTCAAAGAAGCCCTGTTTTCGTGGATATCCATGGAAACAGGGCTTTTTTATTTCATATCCTTTTCCATTATATTTTCTGTGACGTTGCCGTGCATGGCTATTGATCCTTTATTGCACGCCATCAGCTCCGAAGCTCTGTCTTGAAAACCACGGCGGGCTCTCTCAGCCTTTTTCAGACGCACAGTGACCCAGCGATTCAGCATGGCCTGTTCTGTTGTTGACTTTTCTCGAAAACAATAGAACATAAAGTGAACATTGTGGAGGTGCAGATGAAACGTGCCGAAGATGTCGCTGAACGTGCGCTTGCCATGGTCGCTGCCTCTCGTGCTTTGCGGGAGCGACATGATAAGCAGCGCAAGGAAGTTTACGAGCGGGTACAGATAGCCTCGCTACGCAAGCCGAAAATTCCCAAGGGGATACAGTTGAGATTAGACCTGCAATAGGTTCCGGCCCGGCTGGGGCATGCTGTGCCGGAATTCTCCTCCGCGCAACGAAGGGGCTGATTGGTCAGCTGAAAAAGGTAGCGAGGCCTTGGCCGGCACTGAAGGCTGCGTAGGCAAGAATGCCGAAATAGACGATCGTAATCACATTGAACAAATGGCCTACGAGTACGATCGCGCCGTCTCGCTGGAGTATTCCTGCAGAAAGCAGGAGTATGGCTATGCCGGGAAGTGTATTCGAGAATGGTATAAGGCCTAACGGAAACATTAGAAGTACGCCGGCGAGAGTGATGGCAAGTCCGTTCAGTCGGTTAACGGTAGTTCCGGTCGTTAGCGTCCGCATGCGCGGCTTGAGGAAGCGGTCGAGGCGCGACACGATGTTTGCGCCTTTATCCAGCGCAGGAAGAAGTTTTTGCGTGTCCAGTTCGCGATCCAAAATCCTTGCCGGAAGCCAGGGCATCCGGTTCAGTGTGATGGAAATGCTAATCAAAATGATGGCAGCGCCGAACACTGTGCTGACACCGGGAATTGAAACCGGAATAAGAAAGGGTAGGGCGGCGACGGCGCAGACGAGCAGTAGCCCCTGTTCTCCAATCCGCTCCATCAGGTCCCGCAACGATACAGTCGGTCCCTGAATGCCTTTGATAAGACCTCGGAGAGTTTCGCTGAGGGAGGTGCTGGTATCCTGAAAGTCGAATTTTGCCTGCAAAATAGTACTCCATTGCCGCCGCAGAGGTGGCAATGGATATCAGGAACAGCCAGTCAAGCAAACCCGAAGCTCCTACTCTCGCGCGAAATGGAGAGCGAAGCGCGGCATATATCTGTGATTTTGCTACTTGTGATGGGTCTCCAGCCAGTGGTCATAGATGCCGCAAACGACGACCACGGCCAATACGCCCAGCACGATGGGATTGATGGATGTGAAAAATTCGACGTAATGCATGCCAGCCTCCTCCTGCTGCATATCCGATACCCGACGCCTTCCCCGCCCGGTACAAATCCATTTTATCACCAACGTCGTCCCGACGCAAAAATATGTTACCCGGCCAAAAGACGCAGTATGCGGATCCTGCCGAATTTATCGGTGAGGACGATGGCGTTGCTCGCCAAATGAGCGGCGCACCAAGGCGCTCCGGCTCCCTGCCGTTGTTTGCTGTTGTATGGCTTGCCCCGCGACAAACGAGTAACGGGCGTATGCCCTCAGTCGCTGGAGGTCGGGCAGGGGGAATTGGCTAGAAGAGCGCAAGCACCATGTGGAGTACATAGAGGATGCTGGAGAGCGATATGATAGTCGCGAGCGCCGCGAAGGCGTCTGAAAAAGTCAGTTTCATGTCTATCATCGCCGTCATGGCGATCCTTCTAAAAAGGTTACGGCAACATCGCCGCTAACGACATGATTAGGGGCGCGCTTTAAAAAATGGACTAACGGGGAGTGTAAATATTCGATTAAGGCGCGACGCGCTTGTTGATCGTTCATCCAAGCATCTTTGCTTCAATGCTAGCGAGAATGAAGGTTTCCCTGACCTCATCGAGCGGAACCCGTCGCTGCAGGCACGCGGCGCATTCATTCACCGCTTTTGCGTAATAGTCACCGTAGCGAACCGGCCAGCGCCAATTCAGGTATTCGAGTGCTTCACGTGGTCCCCTGATGATTTCGGTGAAGCCGTAGCCTACCCTTACCCTGACTGGTTCTGACCAGAGAATCGTATCGTGGATGTGCCCGTCGTTCATGTCCTGCACCTTCATTTGCGGCGCAGAAAACGGGCTGCGTTCGGTTCGGTTCCCAAAATCTTGCAGAATTGTGTGCCGAATTCGCCAGAAAGAAGACGCGATCAAGATCTCAAATTACGGCGTGCAGGCCGATTGGACATGTGTCGTAGATAACTGAAGTTAACCGATGACGAGGCTTTTGCCTGTGAGGCATGTTTACTTCAATATCGGGGAAATTGGAGGCCTCGCCCGGAATTGAACCGGGGTACGAGGATTTGCAGTCCTCTGCGTCACCACTCCGCCACGAGGCCATCCGGTGCGAATTTCGCGTGTGGTGGCAGCGCTTTAGAACGAATCTATGAGGTACGCAAGCCCCTTCATTCTGAACGCTGTCCTTTTTTCGTTCTGAACGCCTGTTCGGACACTGTTCTATCCACAGGCGCATCCTCAATGCCAAACCGGCGCTTCGTCGCCTCCAAGACACGCTTCTCCGTGTCCTTGGCATAGCCTCTATAAGCCCCACTTGTCCGGTGCTTCGACAAGGCCCGTCCTTGTCCTTCCGTGAGGCCGCTCTCCTCCAATTCAGTCATGCCGCCGTGCCGCGCCTTATCCAGGGTGAAGCCGGCAAATCCATTCTTGTCCGCGAAATCTCTGATCTCGTGCGACAGTCGGGTGCCATCTCCGAAGAGGTTCCCGTTCCTCTGGCAGACGATTGAAAGGCCGTTCTGCGGAATAGCCTTCAAGATCCGCTCTGCATCGGCGTATAGCTCGACCAAGTTCCCATCATCGTCGATATATTCGAGAGGGTGCTCGGCTCGCTCCGATGTCTTCCTGTGCCCAATTATAATCTTGTCCGGCGCGCTCTCGCCGCGATATCCCGTCCATGCCGCATAGCCAGCGCCGATCGAAGAGGGCCGCATGAGCCACTCGAAGGCAAGGATTGCCGCTGCAGCCAATTCGCCGCGCTGCTTTTCAACGGCCTTATTCGCATAGGCATAGACCATAGAGCGGTCGACATGGCCCTTCACTGCCTTTGTGCGTCGTTTGATCGTGACGCCTTCCCATGGGTTCGGCGTGTCCTGACGAAACATCTCTGGATGGTGAGGCTTCATGCGTTTCCACATGGCCTTGCAGTAGGTCACAGCCTTCTCGCCAGTGCGCGCCGCATCGGCATCACAGAAATATGTGTAGATTTTCGTAGCGGTGCTGACGCCAATCTGGTTGATCTTGGCATCTCCTACGCGGATAGCGAGGCCGGTATCGGCCTTCAGCTTCACATCGCAGATACGAGAGAATATTCGTCGGTAGTCGGGCCGGCTGAATTCTGCCACGCGCTCTAGGAAGGCATCGTGTTTCAGGTAGGTGTTTACCAGCCACTCCACGGTCGCAAATTTCGTCGTTTCCTGTTCGGCGAATGGTGATTGCTCTTTAAGCCAGCCATCAAGCCTGTCATTCCATAGCCGCGCCGCATCGTGTATCTCTTTTTGAGACAAATTCACGCCGAGGGCGGCGGATCGGAAAGGGCAATTCTTATTGCGATAGCGGGTAGGACACGTCCAATAATACCCCGTCGATCCATCCGACAGGGTTTTGAAAGACGTGTAGCGCGGCATTTCCATAGGGATCATCACAACGGTGCCGGATCGCCGCCGACGCTTGCGGGATCGATCACCCTGTCCAGGTCGCTCTTCCGCCACGCTCTGAATTTCCCCTTGCCTGTGCCTGTCTCAATGAACGGCTTCGGCCATATGATGCCCACACGGCTGATGAAGGCGTCAACCGTCTTCTCGCCGGCATAGGCAGCCGCAAGCTCGTCACGTAGGACAGCAGGCCAGCATCCCGTCGGGATCACAGCTTCTTTCGCCATCAATCCCCGCTTTCCTCAGTTTCCACAGGCTGGTTATCCACAGGGGTGATACCCATCGCCCTCGTCTGGCGGGCGGGGTTCTGGTTGTCGGTCATGACTTCACCTCAGATGCTTCGAAAGCTGGTTTCGGGGGATCGAGCGGGCGGATGAAATGCATTCCCATCCCCCACAACCAGAGGCTCGTGCCGCCGCAGACGCCGCACGTCAGAACGTCGAGGCTGAAATCATCGTCGTATGGTGCAAAGTTCCAGCCATCGCCGTCTTGAGCGAACTGGCGGCACCACGTGCATTTTTGAATGCCGCCAAACTTTCGCATCATGCGATCACGTCGTCTCTCGGTTAGGATCTCGGAGAGCTTCGTTTCGACGCGGTTAAGCATCTGACTGCGCCTCCGTGGTGTCGGTTGGTTCGACGTGAGCCGGATCGACAGCCTTGCTGATGTGCGCGATCAGGTCGTTGTCTTCGCCCTCGATGTCGACGCCATAGTTTTCGAACATGTCGAGGAGTTGCTGGCAGTAGCCACGCAACGTGGCCGGATCGCTTTCCAAACCCACCATATGTTCCTGGGGTGGCGTGTCCTCGGGCTTGATCGGCTTCGGGATAACGGTCCCGTCGATCGCTATGCAGACAATCGGCAGGTTCCCGAGCTTCGGAGCATCCCACGTAGCGTGTGCGCCATCGCGATAAGGGGCGTCGAAGTAGAAAGAGCCGTCATCGTTTACGCACGGTACCTGGCACGAGCCACGCTTTGTTGAGCCAAGCTCGACAACCAGGGCATCACGCACCTTGTTGTGGTCTTCGTCCTCGCGCCGAATATCGTGCGGGTCGAGCGGGACCGATAGCTCGTATTTGCATATCCAGTCTCGGGCGCCGAATTCATCTGCCGGCTTGTCGGTAGCTTCCCACCGGAACTGAAGGCGTGCCTGTGTCATTCCGATGTCTCCTGAAAACGCGGGTCGAGCGGATGAGGCATGAACTCGACCGGATCGACCGGGCTTTCGGCCTCCCAGTCCCACCAATAATCCCGACCGTTATTGCCCTCAGACCATGCGGCTCGGTAAACGCGGCCGTCCTCGTCGCGCACCCAGAACGTGTCCGAGTTCTTCAACGTCAGGCCAATTTCGGTGAATTCGGTGACGTGGTTGATGGTGCGATCGGCCTGCGCGATCGGAAGCCAGCGCGCCACCAATTGTCCCTGGTGCGGCTGGGCAGAGACGGCATTGTCGAGCGCCTTGAATGCCTCCAGCACCTCGTCGGAAAGCTCATCCTCATTATCGAGGACATCGAGCAGTCGGCGCGTCAGGTCATCGACGTTCGCCTTCGGTGACGGTGGTGGGGAAAACTCATCGCTGATAAGAGCACGAACAGCGTCCCGCATTTCTTGCAGGGCAAGGGGGGCGTCCGCATCTTTGTCAGGGATGAAATCTTCCGCAATCGCGTTTAGTGACCGTAATAGATCCGTCGCGTGATGCGCTCGGAGTGCTGTCGTCGGTACATCAAGTGCAGCTCTTGCGCGGCGGTAATCCCTGACTAGGAGCCTAAATTTTGCCCACTCTTCATCGGGCGTAGGCTCATCTCTATCCTGATCGCCATAGTCGATTTCATCTGCGCAAGCAGCGAAAGGCTTCAGAGCATCCAGAAAAGCCAGGCGTTCATTTTGCAGGTCAAGTATGATGTTCCGCAGGCGATCAGTCTCACCCATCGTTTGTTCTTGGGGCGGCGCTTCTCCGGTCATGACGTAAGCAAGAATCGCCATAGCCTGACCGGCGTCGATCGCCAGACCATCGCATTCGCCTTCGACGGCGTGCATCAATCGCTCAATACGATCGTAGGTGACGCCTTCTGCCTTCGGTGAGGGTGGCTGGCTGCATTCCCCGCAAACGGTCTGCAGCTCGTATTCGGACTGAAAGTGATCTCCGCAGCGCTCACACCTCATGGGAAGTCTCCTTCGTTTCGGAGGATGGTCTGACAGCGATGGCGAATACCTCGACGGGATCGGCTCCGAAATGCGGATGCGTGATCGTTCTGCGTTCGAACCCGCGCCACGGAAACTCAAGCGTCCGTACTGGATCTCCAGCTTTGGGGTAGCCGTCAGTGATGATGACGCTCTCGAAGTTTTGGGGCGAACCATCGGCCTGATAGAGCCTCTTTGTCCAATATTCGGTGGCCTTCCGGTACTCCTCCAGCTTTTCGCCGGATTTCATCGCAACGAAGTATTCGTTTTTGACGGCGAGCTGTAGCTTAGCCATTGTTCTGGCCCTCCGTGGTGAGGGCGGCTCGGATGCGGGCCTCATAGTCGGCTTGGGCGGCAGAGCGTGCGGCATCCAGTGTTCCATGCCTGGAATAGTCCATCCTACTACCGGAAAGGAGAAACGGAGGGCGTCCCTTGAGTTCGCTTTCCGGAACATCACTCTGATCATTGATGTCATACCAGCCAAAGGGTGTTTCGGCGCGGTATGGGTTCCACTCCAGTGGCTTGACCGCCACCAAATGTTCCTGGGGTGGATGCTCATAGAGCGGCTTGGCCTCTGCCGGCACTTCGGGCTTGCGATCATCGCCAGTGATGTAGAGGCAACCGTGCTGATCGTGCCAGTACCAAGCGAAGGGCTGCGTTTGCGTAACGGGCGCGGGGTTTGTCTTTTCCTGCGTCATGGCTGTTCCTCGCGGTATAGCTGGCGCGGCGGCAGTTGCGCGCGCTCGTGTTTAGGCTTGGTGGACTTGGGGAATAGGGCGCTGCGTAGAGGTCGCGCTGGCTTCGTTTTGATGCCCAGCGCCTTGTCCTGCAGCCGAACGGTTCGTGCAGCCATGGGGATATCGTGCTTGGCCGTCTTGTGGCGATGGCACTTGATACAGACAGCCGCGCAGTTCTCCAGCGAGTTGTCCTTGCTGTTGGCATCGAGGACGATGTGATCGAACTCAACGCCTTTGCTCAGATCGGCATTACAGCGACATCCGGCCTCAAGGCCATACATCTTGCCGACTGCCTCGCATCGCTTGCCAGATCGCGCCAGAGCTTCGCGCATCGTCTTCTTCGTGAACTCGCGCCGGCTCATCCCCGGTACCCCGCTCTCTTCGCCAGCGCCATAAGCTGGGCGGCGATCTCGGCAAGGGACATTCGGCCCGGCCCGGGTACCGGATCGGCTATGGGCTTCGCGAGGCGGTCGTCGTTGTCTGAGACGATCTCAAGACCCCACTTCCGGCAGAACCGGGCGCGCTTTGCCTCGATCACCGGGGCAAATGGATCTGGCGCCTTTTCAGGGAGACGGCGGGTATGGCTGGAGACTGAGGTGGTGCGGGTCATG
>Ga0079104_1000255_pt1 | contig 71067 bp, 56 predicted proteins | sample MedtruBG_FD_76829 | JGI IMG/M metagenome (GOLD analysis project Ga0079104, IMG submission 76829) | Root nodule microbial communities of legume samples collected from California, USA - Medicago truncatula BG | ecosystem: Host-associated > Plants > Roots > Nodule | place: USA: California...
TGCTTGCTGCGCTGTTGCAGCGCGACGCTGGCATGTTGCTGCTGACAGCCACCGCACACGCCAAAGTGCGGGCAGCGCGGCTTCTCGCGTTCAGGACTGTCGTTCAGTCGACGTTTTACTTGTCCGCGTGCATACTGTTTTTTATCCTCGGTGATGCGAATGTCAGCGCTCTCACCGGGCAACAACCCGTTGATAAACAGTGTTTTCCCGTTATGGCGCGCTACCCCCTGGCCGAAAGGGTCAAGGTCGCTCACCGTCACGGTTATGATCTCGCGCGTCGTCACGCGGCGTTTTGCAGAGTAGAATTGCGCCATTCAGAGATTTTTCTCAAACGAAGTAAGTTAACCCTGATTCTCCCATAACGGACCTCCATGACCAACTACAGCCTGCGCGCGCGCATGATGATCCTGATCCTGGCCCCAACCGTCCTGATCGGTTTGCTGCTCAGCATCTTCTTTGTCGTTCACCGCTACCACGATCTGCAGCGTCAGCTGGAAGACGCCGGGGCCAGCATCATTGAGCCGCTCGCGGTCTCCAGTGAATATGGCATGAACTTACAAAACCGTGAGTCAATAGGACAGCTCATTAGCGTCCTGCATCGCCGACATTCTGACATCGTGCGGGCCATTTCGGTGTATGACGAGCACAACCGGCTGTTCGTGACCTCCAACTACCACCTCGACCCGAGCGAGCTACAGCTGCCGAAAGGCGCGCCGATCCCAAACCGCCTCAGTGTTTCGCGCAGCGGCGATATGATGATCCTGCGCACGCCCATTGTCTCCGAAAGTTATTCCCCGGATGAATCGCCGACCTCGGAAGCCAAAACGCCAATCAACACGCTCGGCTATGTGGCGCTGGAGCTCGATCTGCGCTCTGTGCGGCTGCAACAGTACAAAGAGATTTTCATCTCCAGCGTGATGATGCTGTTCTGTATCGGCATTGCGCTGATTTTCGGCTGGCGTCTGATGCGCGACGTCACCGGGCCGATTCGCAACATGGTGAACACTGTCGACCGTATTCGTCGTGGACAGCTCGACAGTCGGGTCGAAGGCTTCATGCTCGGTGAGCTCGATATGCTCAAGAACGGCATTAACTCAATGGCGATGTCACTGGCGGCGTATCACGAAGAGATGCAGCACAACGTCGACCAGGCGACCTCCGATGTGCGGGAAACCCTCGAGCAGATGGAAATCCAGAACGTCGAGCTGGATTTGGCGAAGAAACGCGCTCAGGAAGCGGCGCGTATTAAATCTGAATTCCTCGCCAACATGTCACACGAGCTGCGCACTCCGCTCAACGGCGTGATTGGATTTACCCGGTTGACACTCAAAACCGACCTCAATTCGACCCAGCGCGATCATCTCAATACCATTGAACGCTCGGCGAACAACCTGCTGGCCATCATCAACGACGTGCTGGACTTCTCTAAGCTGGAAGCCGGTAAGCTGGTTCTGGAAAGCATTCCTTTCCCGCTGCGCAATTCGCTGGACGAAGTGGTGACGCTGCTTGCCCATTCGGCCCATGACAAAGGGCTTGAGCTGACGCTGAACGTTAAAAGCGACGTGCCGGATAACGTGATTGGCGATCCGCTGCGACTGCAGCAGGTTATTACCAATCTGGTTGGTAACGCGATTAAATTTACCGAAAACGGCAACATTGACGTGCTGGTAGAAAAACGCGCGCTGAGCAACACCAAAGTGCAAATTGAAGTGCAGATCCGTGACACTGGCATCGGCATTCCTGAGCGCGATCAGTCGCGTCTTTTCCAGGCCTTCCGCCAGGCGGATGCCAGCATTTCACGGCGTCATGGCGGGACCGGCCTGGGCCTGGTGATCACCCAACGTTTGGTGAAAGAAATGGGCGGCGATATTTCCTTCCACAGCCAGCCAAACCGCGGTTCAACCTTCTGGTTCCACATCAATCTGGATCTCAATCCGAACGTGGTATCCGAGGGCCTGACCACCGCCTGCCTGGCAGGGAAACGTCTGGCCTATGTCGAAGCCAATGCCTCCGCCGCGCAGTGCACCCTGGATATTCTGGCGACGACGCCGCTGGAGGTAGTGTACAGCCCAACCTTCTCGGCGCTGCCGGAAGACCGTTACGATATTCTGCTGATTGCGGTGCCGGTATCGATGCGTGATTTAAACCTGCACGCCGACAAGCTCGAACAAGCCCGTCAGATGACCGACTTCCTGCTGCTGGCGCTGCCGTGCCACGCGCAGGTCAATGCCGAACAGCTCAAACAGAACGGCGCGGCGGCTTGTCTGCTGAAACCGCTGACCTCCACCCGCCTGCTGCCTGCGCTGACGGAATACTGCCGGGTCAATCAGACCTCGGCGGTGCCCAACAGTCAGGCCGCGCGTCTGGGAATGACGGTGATGGCGGTGGATGATAATCCGGCGAACCTGAAACTTATCGGCGCGCTGCTGGAAGACCAGGTGCAAAACGTAGAGCTGTGCGACAGCGGTCAGGAGGCGATTAACCGCGCCAAACAGATGCAGTTCGACCTGATTCTGATGGATATCCAGATGCCGGATATGGACGGTATTCGCGCCTGCGAACTGATTCATCAGCTACCACATCAGCAACAAACGCCCGTGATTGCGGTGACCGCCCACGCCATGGCCGGGCAAAAGGAAAAGCTGCTGAGCGCCGGGATGAACGACTATCTGGCAAAGCCTATCGAAGAGAGCAAACTCCGAAACCTGCTGCTGCGCTATAAGCCAGGGCTGAGCATTCCGCAGCCAGAAGTAAGCGAGCCGCACCCGCCGGTGAATCTGAATACCACCCTCGACTGGTCGCTGGCGCTGCGTCAGGCGGCCAATAAGCAAAATCTGGCGCGAGACATGCTGCACATGCTGATCGATTTCCTGCCGGAAATTCGCAATAAAGTGGAAGAGCAGCTGGTCGGGGAGAAGCCGGAAGATTTGGTCGACGCGATTCACAAACTGCATGGTAGCTGCGGCTATAGCGGCGTGCCGCGGTTAAAGAATCTATGCCATTTGATAGAAGGCCAGCTGCGCAGCGGCGTTTCGCCAGACGAGCTTGAGCCAGAGCTTCTTGAGCTGCTGGACGAGATGGATAACGTGGCAAGGGAAGCGAAATTGATTTTGGGGTGACGGAGCACGCTGATGCCCTCTCCCCGACCCTCTCCCACAGGGAGAGGGCGAAAACCTGCATCTGCCCGGCTATCCCCTCTCCCTGAGGGAGAGGGTTAGGGAGAGGGGGAGAACCGTCTACCGATCTCCAACACCGCCGCCACATTGCGTGCCGTGCGGCGCACATTCTCCTGGGCGTTTGCCAGCGCATCCTCCAGCGTACAAATGCTGTAGATAACGCTGAACACCGCATCCAGGCCATGCTGATGCACAACCTCTGCGTCATCCGTCAAACTCCCGGCAATAGCAATCACCGGGATATTAAAACGCTTCGCCACCCGCGCGACGCCGACGGGCACTTTCCCGTGTACGGTCTGGCTGTCGATTCGCCCTTCGCCAGTGATCACCCAATCCGCATCTTTCACGACGTCAGCCAGATGCAGCGCGTCAGTCACGATCTCAATTCCCGGTCGCAGCGTCGCGCCACAGAAAGCGAACAGCCCTGCGCCCATTCCACCCGCCGCACCGCCGCCTTCCAGATTGAGCACCTGAATATCTAAATCACGTTCAATAAGCGTGGCATAGCGCAAGAGGGCCTCGTCCAGACGCGGGATCATCGCTTCCGTCGCTCCTTTTTGCGGGCCAAATACTGCCGTCGCGCCCTCTTTGCCGGTCAGCGGGTTGGTCACGTCACAGGCGACCTCAATCCGGCAGTTCGCCAGACGCGAGTCCAGCCCGCTGATATCAATCCGTTGAAGCTGCTCCAGCCCTTCACCTCCGGGCGGGATTGGCTGCTCGTCACACGTCAGCAGTTTCGCACCCAGCGCCTGCACCATGCCTGCGCCGCCGTCATTGGTGGCACTGCCGCCAAGGCCGATGATTATCTGCGTAACGCCCGCGTCCAGTGCATGACTAATCAGTTCACCGGTTCCCCATGAGGTCGTTATCAGCGGGTTACGCTTTTCCGCCGGTACACTTTCCAGCCCGCTGGCGGCCGCCATTTCGATAAACGCCGACTGCTCATCGCCGGAAATCCCGTAGAACGCCTGTACCGGATAACCCAGCGGGCCGGTCACATTCACCCTAATCACGCGCCCCTGCGTGGCCGCCACCATCGCCTCCACCGTGCCTTCCCCCCCGTCGGCGAGCGGAATTTTCACGTATTCCGCCTCAGGGAAAATCTCCCTGAAACCCGCCTCAATCGCGCAGGCAACCTCCAGCGCGCTCAGGCTCTCCTTGTACGAATCCGGGGCAATCACGATTTTCATAGGCTGTCCTTACGGGGTAACGGCATCAGTTTTATTAACGCACCATGCACGGACGCTTGTTATCAAACGTCCAGTCAGGGATCAGATACTGCATTCCCATCGCGTCATCGCGCGCGCCGAGCCCGTGTTTCTGATACAGCTCATGGGCCTGCATCACGCGGTCCATGTCCAGTTCAACGCCCAGACCCGGCGTCGACGGTACCTGGACCATGCCGCCTTTGATTTCAAACGGTTGCTTCGTCAGGCGCTGATTCCCCTCCTGCCAGATCCAGTGGGTATCAATGGCGGTGACTTTGCCCGGGGCGGCCGCCGCGACGTGGGTAAACATCGCCAGCGAAATGTCGAAATGGTTGTTGGAGTGTGAGCCCCAGGTGAGACCAAATTCGTGGCACATTTGCGCCACGCGCACCGACCCCTGCATGGTCCAGAAGTGCGGGTCCGCCAGCGGGATATCCACCGACTGTAACGAAAGCGTGTGGCCCATCTGCCGCCAGTCGGTGGCAATCATGTTGGTGGCGGTCGGCAGCCCGGTGGCACGACGGAATTCGGCCATCACTTCCCGGCCTGAGAAGCCCTGCTCTGCTCCGCACGGATCTTCCGCATACGCCAGCACGTTGCGCAGCTGCTTACCTATGTTGATGGCTTCATCCAGCGACCAGGCGCCGTTTGGATCAAGCGTCACGCGGGCCTCCGGGAAGCGTTTTGCCAGAGCCGTCACCGCTTCCGCTTCATCTTCACCGCTCAATACGCCGCCTTTGAGCTTGAAATCGTTAAAGCCATATTTTTCATATGCGGCTTCCGCCAGACGCACCACCGCACCGGGGGTCATCGCTTCGTCGTGGCGCACGCGATACCAGTCGCATGTGTCATCCGGCTGGCTCTGATACGGCAGCGGCGTGCGTTTGCGATCGCCGACAAAGAACAGGTAGCCCAGCATTTCCACTTCATTGCGCTGTTGGCCATCGCCCAGCAGTGAGGCCACGTTGACACCCAAATGCTGGCCGAGCAAATCGAGCATCGCCGCTTCAATGCCCGTCACCACGTGAATGGTGGTGCGCAGATCGAATGTTTGCAGACCACGCCCGCCCGAATCTCGATCGGCAAAAGCGTTACGCACTGCGGTCAGTACATTTTTGTATTCGCCGAGGGTTTTGCCCACCACCAGCGCCGCCGCGTCCTCCAGGGTTTTACGGATTTTTTCGCCACCTGGAATTTCACCCACGCCGGTGTGCCCGGCGTTATCTTTAATCATCACAATATTACGGGTGAAGAACGGCGCGTGGGCACCGCTCAGATTCATCAGCATGCTGTCGTGCCCGGCAACCGGGATCACCTGCATGGAGGTCACAACTGGCGTTGAATGTTGAATCGTCATCGTACAATCCTTTTATTGAGTGCGACCGAAAACGGGACGTTTGCGATCGAATGTCCAGCCGGGGATCAGGTACTGCATCGGCACCGCGTCATTGCGCGCGCCACCTGGCAGCCGTTTGTACGCCTCATGCGCTTTTTCTACCTGCGCCCAGTCGAGCGTCACGCCGAGCCCGGGGGCGTCCGGCACCGCGATTTTTCCGTTCTCAATTTGCAACGGATTTTGGCTGAGTCTGGCATCGCCTTCCTGCCAGATCCAGTGTGTATCAATGGCCGTCGGCCTGCCAGGGGCCGCCGCGCCGACGTGGGTGAACATCGCCAGCGAAATATCGAAATGGTTATTCGAATGACAGCCCCAGGTCAGACCCCAGTCGTCGCAAAGCTGCGCCACGCGTACCGCGCCGGAAAGCGTCCAGAAATGCGGGTCCGCCAGCGGGATATCTACCGCGTTGAGCATCACCGCGTGACCCATTTCGCGCCAGTTGGTGGCAATCATGTTGGTAGCGACCGGCAGGCCAGTCGCACGGCGAAACTCCGCCATCACTTCTCGCCCGGAAAAACCCTGCTCCGCGCCGCACGGATCTTCCGCATAGGTCAGCACGTTCTTTAGATCTTTGCACAGCGCGATGGCTTCATCGAGCAGCCATGCGCCATTGGGGTCGACGGTGATGCGCGCGTCCGGGAAACGTTTTTTCAGCCTTCGCGCGGCGTCGATTTCCTGTTCACCCGGTAAAACGCCGCCTTTCAGTTTGAAATCTTTGAAGCCGTAACGGTCCTGTGCGGCCTCCGCCAGCCTGACTACGGCCTCTGCGGAGAGCGCTTCCTGATGGCGCAAGTGATACCAGTCGTGGCCGTCGCGCCGCCCTTCAGAGTATGGCAAATCAGTTTTATTGCGATCGCCCACGTAGAACAGATAGCCGAGCACCGTGACCGCATCACGCTGTTTACCCGGCCCCAGTAATTCGCACACCGGCACGTTCAGCGCCTGGCCGAGTAAATCCAGCAGCGCCGCTTCCAGTGCCGCCACCGCGTTAACCTTGAGCTCAAAGGTCCAGGCGCCTTTAGCGAAGGTATCAAAATCGGCGGCCTGATTTCCTTTATGAACCTGCTGCACTACGCGATTCATACGGGCGACCTCCTGCCCCACGACCTGCGGGATGGCATCCACCAGCGTCTGATAAATCACTTCTCCGCCAGGCGCTTCACCCACGCCGGTATGCCCGGCGTTATCGGTCAGTACCACAATGTTACGGGTGAAGTACGCATGGTGTGCGCCCCCAATGTTCAGCAGCATGCTGTCCTGCGCCGCCACCGGGATCACCTTCATGCCAGTAATGACCGGGCTTGCCTGAGTATTCATGAAGTACGCTCCACGGTCGGTTTCAGCTCAATTCGTTTGATATCGCCGACCAGCACCAGATAGCTCAGAACCGCAATCAGCGCATGAATGCCGACGTAAATGAGCGCCCAGTTAAACGAGCCGGTGGTCGCCACGATATAGCCGATGGCAATCGGGGTGACGATGCCGGAGATGTTGCCGAACATATTGAACAGGCCACCGCTGAGACCGCTGATTTCTTTCGGTGCGGTATCGGCCATGACCGCCCAGCCCAGCGCGCCGATGCCTTTGCCGAAGAAAGCCATCGCCATAAAGCCGATGATCATCCATTCCGCGTCGACGTAGTTACAGAACACCATGGTCATCGACAGCAGCATTCCGAGTACGATCGGCGTTTTACGCGCCACGTTGAGTGAACCTGTTTTACGCATCAGCCAGTCAGATATGATCCCGCCCAGCACGCCACCCACAAAGCCGCACACCGCCGGAATAGACGCCACAAAGCCGGCTTTCAGAATCGACATGCCGCGCGCCTGCACCAGATACACCGGGAACCAGGTGATGAAGAAGTAAGTCAGCGCGTTGATGCAGTACTGGCCGAGGTACACGCCAATCATCATGCGCGACCCAACCAGCTGTTTAACTTGCGCCCACTTCTCGCGCATCGGCACCTGCTGCGTCGTTGTTTTCTTCTGATCCATGTTGATCAGCGCCCCGCCCTCGGCGATGTAATCCAGTTCTTTTTGGTTCACGCCAGGATGCTGGTTAGGTTCGTGGATCATTTTCAGCCACAGGAAACTGATGACGATCCCCAGTCCACCCATAAAGAAGAACACATGCGACCAGCCCACTTCATGCGTCAGCCAGCCCATGATCGGCGCGAAGATAACCGTGGCGAAGTACTGCGCGGAGTTGAATATCGCAACCGCCGTGCCCCTCTCCTGCGCCGGGAACCACGCGGCGACGATGCGGCTGTTGCCCGGGAAGGAGGGCGCTTCGGCCAGACCGACCATAAAGCGCAGGGTAAACAGCGCGACGATGATGCCAAAGCCGTGGAAGATATCGACGAAGCCCTGTAACAGGGTGAACATCGACCAGGTGAAAATCGACCAGAAATAGACGCGTTTAGAACCAAAGCGGTCGAGCAGCCAACCACCAGGGATTTGGCCGATGACATAGGCCCATGAAAATGCGGAGAAAACGTAGCCCATACCGACCGGATCCAGACCGATATCTTTGGCCATTTCTGACCCGGCAATGGAGAGCGTGGCGCGGTCGCCATAGTTGAACGAGGTGACGATAAACAGCATCACCACAATCCAGTAGCGCGCGTTGGTCCGCTTTTCAGCGGCCGCCGTGGCGTGACTTAGTGAACTCATTGTTGTACTCCTGAGGCTTCCCTCATTCTGAACAACGTAACCTGTAGGGTAATCAGAATGACGTTTGTTTTTATGGCGACGTTGCTCTTTGGCACGCCACATTTTATTCACCGACAGGAGAAGTATAAAAACGCGTCAACGATGGCTCACCGTGCATAAACACAGCATTCCGGAGAAGATAAAAGGTGTTTTGGGGCTTATGCCCAGGAGGATGGGGGCTGGTTCACGGATTCAGGAATGGGTGGAGCGTTTTGCCCTTCGGCTGAAGGGCAAAGGGATCAGCTGAGCAGCGTGGCCCAGTGTTCAACCCACGGGTTGGAAACCGTTTCGGGTTCAGGATCTTCACTGGCGTCGATCATCAGCATTTCACCGATACGCTGTGCGCCCTGCTCTTGCAACAACGCGTCGAAGCGCTTGCCGCCGCCGCAGAAATGCGAGTAGGTGCTGTCGCCGAGGGCGATAATGCCGTAGCGCAGATGCGGCTGGTACATATCGAGAATGCCCTGATACAGCGGCACAATGCTGTCCGGCAGGTCGCCCTGGCCAGTCGTCGAGGTGACCACCAGCGCATATTTTCCCTGGTAAGATTCCCAGTCGCTGACTTCAGGATCTTCAAAGACCTGCGCTTTATGGCCTTGCCCCGTGAGGATCGTCTGTGCTTCTTCCGCCACCAGCAGCGCGTTTCCGTACATGGTGCCGACAAAAATGCCTACTTCCGCCATTACTTTTCTCCCTGAATCATTCAGTTATGAGGTCATCCTGACCGTTGTCCGGCGTAAACTCAACCCTTTCAACGTCGGGGAGAAGACCTCGCCAGCCGAAATGTGACATTGCCTGCATCCAGACATCATCGAGGCTCGCACGGATAATCAGCGGCTCGCCGGTGAACGGGTGCGTGAGATGCAATTCGCTGGCGTGCAGCATTAAACGATCGCAGCCGAAGTTTTCCGCCGCGCTGCGGTTCTGGCGCAAATCGCCGTGTTTGCTGTCGCCGAGGATCGGATGACGCAGATGGCTCATGTGGCGGCGCAGCTGATGCTTGCGGCCTGTTTTCGGTTCCAGCTCTACCAGACCGTAGCGCGTCGTCGGGTAACGCCCGGTCGGCACCGGCATTTCAACCGTCGCCAGACCGCGATAGTGCGTCACAGCGGGCTGGGCTTCTTTGTCATCACGGGCAAATTTATCCGCAATTTTGTCCAGTTCTTCCACCAGCGGGTAGTCGAGCAATTCCTCTTCCATCAGCCAGCCGCGCACGATGGCGTGGTAGCGTTTCTGGATCTGGTGCTGCTCAAACTGCTGTGAAAGACGACGGCCCGCTTCGCTCGATAAGCCCATCAGCAGCACGCCGGACGTGGGTCTGTCGAGACGATGAACGGTAAAAACATGCTGACCAATCTGGTCGCGTACGGTTTGCATGAGCACGACTTTTTCGTCGCGATCGAGCCAGCTGCGGTGTACTAACCAGCCTGACGGTTTATTAACGGCGACTAGCCATTCGTCCTGATAGAGGATCTCGATCATCAGTCGTCCACGCCCGCAAATAGAGTATCAAGCTGCTCGAGTTCCGGCAGGATGATGGCGCGGAAAGGGTGGCTCGCGTCGATGGCCATTTCGTAATAAGGCGCAACGGCGAAGCTCTGCGGCAAAGGCTGCTGATTGTCGATCAGCTGGTGCATGCGCGGAAGCAGCACCCATTGCAGCCACTCCAGCGGCTCCAGCGTATCCATGCAGAAAGGTTGTGTGCTTTCGAAAACGCTGGCGTCAGGTGCAGTGTCCTGCCAGTGTTGATGCTCGCGCAGCTGCGCTTCAATCGCATTCAGGCGTTGGCGAACGCGGTCGTGATGGGTCATGAAAACCTCGGAAAATACGTCGAAATGAAAATCTGTGGCGAAGGATATCATCGGTGGCGAGGAAATAAAAAAAGGGAGCACTGTTTGCACAGTGCTCCCGGTTCGTTTCGCAGCAGTCCAGCTACCTTTGTTGCTCCCTGCTCATCCGTGAAAACTTTTCCTATGGTCTCCTGACCAGTTCATCCATAAACTATTGCATCCTGCTCGCACCACCCCGATGCGATTTGACTTATCCGTAAGCGTGTCCTGATCTTCCTGATCCGCCGGGCATCCTGACCGGTTCTCTTTCTCCGTCCTGGAGGTGTCCTTTAACGCATCCTGCGTAATCCTTTCGCTTCGATCCAGAAGCCTTTCCTTGCAGCACCGTCCTGGTGTATCCCGCTGAAACGTCATCATCCTGATGTTCGTTTCGTTTCGCGACTCCCTGTCGACCTGTATAGAATCCTCTATTACGCCTCGTCTTACAAGCCTCTTGTAAGCGTACTCATCTGTTTCTTTTCATATGAAAGTTAAGGTTTTTCACTCTAACCATTTGATATAAATAGAATAGACATTATTCGAAGCGGTAATCTCGGGCTTACACGCTGGCGATCTCTCACAGTGTTTGTAAGAGATGTCTCACAAGGACGCCAGGCATATGGATTACAAAAGAGGCTCGAGGTGGGTAAGGAAGCTCGCGACAGACGCAGAAAGCGTGGTGCGATTGCGGGTACCAAGGGTCTCAAGGACCACTTCACCCGTCAGATTACAGACGGAAACCACATCCAGTTCGCTGTCGAGCGTGCCGATAAACAACGTCGGTGGAAGCTTCAGGCGTTTCTGCGTGACCAGGTGACCAATCAGATTTTCCTGCACTCGCTGAAAATCATCCGGGCTCCAGACCTGCAACAGCGTAAGCTTGCGCTCGCCAAACGTTGCGGGCATATCACCGGCAAACTGGCTGGTATAATAAGTTTGAAGCGGTTGTTGTACCACAATGTCCATCGCCCTTTCAACCGCTTCCAAAGTCGGTTCAAGGTTGAACGGCTGAGGCTGCCAGAAGACCGCGTCATCGTCGGTGGACGTGACGCACGGTGACGGAACGCCGTGCAGTTCTTCGCTTCGCGGCTGCGTGCCATGGCGCTGCTGCCATGCGTCGCAATAACGTCGGGTAAATGCCTGTAAGGCTGTCGCGGTCTGCTGATCCACTGCTTTCTCTCTCCAGGTCAACCAGGATAAACTCAGTCCATAGTCTACCTGCTTTATGACGGTGAAACATGTCTTCTTATGAAAACCACCAGGCGCTGTCTGGCCTGACGCTCGGTAAATCAACTGATTACCGCGATATTTACGACGCCAGCCTGCTGCAACCTGTGCCGCGCAGCCTGAACCGCGATCCGCTTGGTTTGCACGCCGATAACCTGCCATTTCACGGCGGCGACATCTGGACGCTGTACGAACTTTCCTGGCTGAATGCTAAAGGGCTGCCGCAGGTTGCCGTCGGCCACGTTGAGCTGAGCGACACCAGCGTCAATCTGGTGGAATCCAAAAGCTTTAAGCTGTATCTGAATAGCTTCAACCAGACCCGTTTCGCCAACTGGGAAGAGGTTCGCGCCACGCTGGAGCGTGACCTGCGCCATTGCGCCCAAGGCGATGTCACCGTCGCGTTATACCGTATAGATGAAATGGAAGGTCAGCCGATTGCCCATTTCCACGGCGCGTGCATTGACGAGCAGGACATCGAAATCGACAGCTACGAATTTAGCGCCGATTACTTGCAGGATGCCGCCAGCGGGAAAGTGGTTGAAGAGACGCTGGTCAGCCATCTGCTGAAATCCAACTGCCTGATTACTCATCAGCCGGACTGGGGCTCGGTGCAAATCCAGTATCGCGGGCCGAAAATCGATCGCGAAAAACTGCTGCGTTACCTGGTCTCTTTCCGCCATCACAACGAGTTTCACGAGCAGTGCGTCGAGCGTATCTTCAATGACATTCAGCGCTTCTGCCAGCCGGAAAGCCTCAGCGTATATGCGCGCTACACGCGCCGCGGTGGACTCGACATCAACCCATGGCGCAGCAATACCGATTTCGTCCCGGCCATTGGCCGCCTGGTTCGCCAGTAACATCAATAATTTCACAATAAAGCGCGGCTTCGGTCGCGCTTTTTCTTGTTAAAATCTGATCGGCAAGGCTATTGTAATCATTAGGGAAGACGTTATTCGTCCCGTAAGGAGTTCACTTGATTACACATATTAGCCCGCTTGGCTCAATGGATATGCTGTCGCAGCTGGAAGTCGATATGCTGAAAAGCAACGCCAGCAGCGATTTGTACCAGTTGTTCCGCAACTGTTCACTGGCAGTGCTCAACTCAGGCAGTCTGACCGACAACAGCAAAGAACTGCTGTCCCGCTTTGAAAGTTTTGAAATCAACGTGCTGCGTCGCGAACGCGGTGTAAAACTGGAACTGATTAATCCGCCGGAAGATGCCTTCGTTGACGGACGCATCATCCGCTCCCTGCAGGCGAACCTGTTTGCCGTCTTACGCGATATTCTGTTTGTTTACGGACAAATCCATAATACCGTCCGCTTCCCGAATCTTGATCTGGATAGCCCGACTCACATTACCAACCTGGTGTTCTCGATCCTGCGTAACGCCCGGGCGCTGCACGTCGGTGAAGCGCCGAGTATGGTGGTGTGCTGGGGGGGGCACTCCATCAATGAAAACGAATATCTCTATGCTCGCCGCGTCGGCACTCAGCTTGGCCTGCGCGAACTGAACATCTGCACTGGCTGCGGTCCGGGTGCCATGGAAGCGCCGATGAAAGGCGCCGCCGTTGGTCACGCTCAGCAGCGTTACAAAGAAGGCCGTTTTATCGGCATGACCGAACCGTCGATCATCGCCGCTGAACCGCCTAACCCGCTGGTCAACGAACTGATCATCATGCCGGATATCGAAAAACGTCTGGAAGCGTTCGTGCGTCTCGCCCACGGGATAATCATCTTCCCGGGCGGCGTGGGCACCGCGGAAGAGCTGCTGTACCTGCTGGGGATCCTGATGAACCCGGCCAACAAAAACCAGGTACTGCCGCTTATCCTCACCGGTCCGAAAGAAAGCGCGGACTACTTCCGCGTGCTGGACGATTTCATCGTGCATACGCTCGGTGAAGCGGCCCGCCGCCACTACCGCATTATTGTGGACGACGCCGCCGAAGTGGCACGTCAGATGAAAAAAGCGATGCCGCTGGTGAAAGAGAATCGCCGCGACACCGGAGATGCGTACAGCTTCAACTGGTCAATCCGTATCGCGCCGGACCTGCAACAGCCGTTCGAACCGACGCACGAGAACATGGCGAACCTGAAACTTTATCCGGACCAACCGGTGGAAGTACTGGCCGCTGACCTGCGCCGTGCCTTCTCGGGGATTGTGGCAGGTAACGTGAAAGAAGTGGGCATTCGAGCGATTGAACAGTTTGGACCGTACAAAATCCACGGTGATGGCGAAATGATGCGCCGGATGGACAACCTGCTGCAGAGCTTCGTCGCGCAGCATCGTATGAAACTTCCGGGCTCGGCTTACATTCCCTGCTACGAAATCTTGTCCTGATTCTCTCTTCATGACCACAGGGCGGCACATAGCCGCCCTTCTTTTTTCTCCAATGCCAAACGATTGCGCGCTAACAGCAATCGATATATATTCACCGAAATTATGTTAACGCGCGCTAAATCTCTGCTTACGTCCCTTTCTTCAGCAAAATATACGTTTTAGCCATGCTGAACATTCCTGTTTCACACTGCCGATGGTAGCCTTCGCGCCCATAAATCCCCGTATCTTTAAAAAAAGCAGCCTGATGGTCTAATAACCTTCTTTCTGGAAGTGTTTTATTGCATTTGGGATCGGGATCACTGATACATTGATAACTTAAATGTATCTTTCCGGCCGCAAACAATCACGGGCAAAAATCATAAGAAAACCCCGTTTTACACGAATTTATTTTACCGTCAGCCACTTATTCATTGGATTTGACTAAAAAACTGACAAATTGCTTCCTCCAGGAGATATAGATGGAAACCATTCAAACCAGCACCATCGCGTCGACAGAAAGTCGTAGCGGATGGCGTAAGACGGATACGATGTGGATGCTGGGCCTTTACGGCACGGCGATCGGTGCGGGCGTTCTGTTCCTGCCGATCAACGCCGGTGTCGGCGGTATGATCCCGTTGATCATCATGGCTATTCTTGCCTTCCCAATGACCTATTTCGCTCACCGTGGCCTGACTCGCTTCGTGTTGTCCGGTAAAAACCCAGGCGAAGACATCACCGAAGTGGTTGAAGAACACTTTGGTATCGGCGCAGGTAAACTGATTACTCTGCTGTACTTCTTCGCTATCTACCCAATCCTGTTGGTGTATAGCGTGGCAATCACCAACACCGTTGAAAGCTTCATGACCCACCAGCTGGGAATGACGCCGCCACCGCGTGCCATTCTGTCTCTGATCCTGATTGTCGGTATGATGACCATCGTGCGCTTCGGCGAGCAGATGATCGTTAAAGCGATGAGCATCCTGGTATTCCCGTTTGTTATCGCGCTGATGGTGCTGGCGTGCTACCTGATCCCACAGTGGAACGGTGCCGCGCTGGAAACCCTGTCTCTGAGCAGCGAAACCACCGGCAAAGGTCTGTGGATGACTCTGTGGCTGGCCATTCCGGTCATGGTGTTCTCCTTTAACCACTCACCGATCATCTCTTCCTTTGCCGTGGCAAAACGTGAAGAGTACGGCGACGATGCTGAGAAGAAGTGCTCCAAAATTCTGGCCTTCGCGCACATCATGATGGTTCTGACTGTAATGTTCTTCGTGTTCAGCTGCGTGCTGAGCCTGTCCCCGGTGGACCTGGCTTCCGCGAAAGAGCAGAACATCTCGATTCTGTCTTACCTGGCAAACCACTTTAATGCACCGCTGATTGCCTGGATGGCGCCGATTATCGCCATCATCGCTATCACCAAATCCTTCCTCGGCCACTACCTTGGCGCCCGTGAAGGCTTTAACGGCATGGTGATTAAGTCTCTGCGTAGCCGCGGTAAAACCATCGAAGTGAGCCGTCTGAACAAGATGACTGCGGTGTTCATGCTGGTCACGACCTGGATTGTCGCGACGCTGAACCCAAGCATCCTGGGCATGATTGAGACCCTGGGCGGTCCGATTATCGCGATGATCCTGTTCCTGATGCCGATGTACGCCATCCAGAAAGTCCCTGCAATGCGCAAATACAGCGGCCACATCAGCAACGTATTTGTCATCATCATGGGCCTCATCGCCATCTCCGCAATTTTCTACTCACTGTTCGGTTAATCCCCCTCGCCGCCTACGGGCGGCGCTTTTCTTTCTAGCAATGGACGCATCATGATCAGCGTATTCGATATATTCAAAATCGGCATTGGTCCTTCCAGCTCCCACACCGTGGGGCCAATGAAAGCGGGTAAACAATTCACGGATGACCTCATTTCGCGCGAGATCCTGACCGACATCACCCGCGTGGTGGTGGATGTTTACGGTTCGCTCTCTCTGACCGGAAAGGGCCACCACACTGATATCGCCATTATTATGGGCCTGGCGGGTAACCTGCCGGACACCGTTGATATCGATGCCATTCCGTCATTCATTCAGGATGTGAACACGCATGGCCGACTGCTGCTGGCGAACGGTGAACACGAAGTCGAGTTCCCGGTAGACCAGTGCATGAACTTCCATGCCGACAACCTTTCCCTACATGAAAACGGCATGCGCATCACCGCGCTGAGCGGCGAGAACGTCGTTTACAGCCAGACGTATTACTCCATCGGCGGTGGTTTTATCGTTGATGAAGACCATTTCGGCCAGAGCAACAGCGCGCCGGTCTCGGTTCCTTATCCCTACAAAAATGCCGCCGATTTGCAGCGTCATTGCCAGGAAAGCGGCCTGTCGCTGTCCGGCCTGATGATGCAAAACGAGCTGGCGCTGCACAGCAAAGAAGAGCTCGAACAGCACTTTAATGCGGTGTGGGACGTGATGCGCAGCGGCATTGAACGCGGTATCACCACCGAAGGCGTGCTGCCGGGTAAACTGCGCGTGCCTCGTCGGGCCGCTGCCCTGCGCCGGATGTTAGTGAGTCAGGACAAAACCACCAGCGACCCCATGGCGGTGGTGGACTGGATCAACATGTTTGCGCTGGCGGTGAACGAAGAGAACGCCGCCGGTGGCCGCGTCGTGACTGCACCCACGAACGGCGCCTGCGGAATTGTTCCGGCGGTTCTGGCGTACTACGACAAGTTTATCCGTGAAGTGAATGCAAATTCGCTGGCGCGCTACATGCTGGTGACCAGTGCGATTGGCTCACTCTACAAGATGAATGCCTCTATTTCCGGGGCGGAAGTGGGCTGTCAGGGCGAAGTCGGCGTGGCCTGTTCGATGGCGGCGGCGGGTCTGGCGGAACTGCTGGGCGGAAGCCCGACGCAGGTGTGCATCGCGGCGGAAATCGGCATGGAACATAACCTCGGTTTAACCTGCGACCCGGTCGCTGGTCAGGTTCAGGTGCCATGTATCGAACGTAATGCGATTGCCTCGGTGAAAGCGGTCAACGCCGCGCGTATGGCGCTGCGCCGTACCAGCGAGCCGCGCGTGTGCCTCGATAAAGTCATCGAAACCATGTACGAAACAGGTAAAGACATGAACGCCAAATACCGTGAAACCTCTCGCGGCGGCCTGGCGATGAAGATTGTGACCTGCGACTAAGCTCGCACCCGACGCCTCGTTTTGCGAGGCGTCTTCCCGAATTCCCGCCGGTACATAGCCTCATTTTCTTCACGGTGTTACCCTACGCGCATTGCTATCAAGGAGGGTAACCGTGGCCATTCATCTGCTCATTGTCGACGCACTGAATCTCATTCGCCGTATTCATGCGGTTCAGGGTTCACCGTGCGCGGATACCTGTCTGCACGCGCTGCAACAGCTGATTGTGCACAGCCAGCCGACGCACGCCGTCGCGGTGTTTGACGACGAAGCCCGTAACCAAAGCTGGCGCCATCAACGCTTACCGGATTACAAAGCCGGGCGCTCACCGATGCCGGAAAACTTACATGCAGAGATGGACAACATTCGCAGCGTCTTTGAGCAGCACGGCGTGCGCTGCTGGGGTTCTGCCGGCAATGAAGCCGACGATCTCGCCGCGACGCTAGCCGTGAAAGTTGCCAGCGCGGGCCATCAGGCCACCATCGTTTCTACCGACAAAGGCTACTGCCAGCTGCTGTCGCCCACCATTCGCATCCGTGATTACTTCCAGAAACGTTGGCTTGACGCGCCGTTTATCGCTCAGGAGTTTGGCGTTACGCCGCAACAGCTGCCCGACTATTGGGGACTTGCCGGGATCAGCAGCTCAAAAGTACCGGGCGTGGTGGGCATTGGCCCGAAAAGCGCCACCGAGCTGCTGGCACAATTTCCAACACTCGAAGCGATTTATCAGCATCTGGATGACGTGCCGGAGAAGTGGCGTAAAAAGCTGAATGAACATCAGGAAATGGCGTTTATCTGCCGCGATATCGCGAGGCTACAAACGGATATTCAGTTAGATGGGAATTTGCAGCAGCTGCGGTTGGTGAAGTAGCTTACATTTCCGCAGTGTTTTGTAGACCCGGCAAGCGTAGCGCCGCCGGGCAAAGGAGTCGATGAGGGGTAAAAATTAACGCTCGTCGCGACGTCCACCCACGGCGGCCCAAAGACGACGGACGTGAACCGTCACTTCTTCGCGATCGTGGTAAAGCTGACGCGCCTGAATGTGCGCATTAATTCCGTGCTCATCAAGCTGTGCCTGAATGTATGCCAGATTCTGCGACACTTCTTCATAACGCTTTTTCATCGGCAGCTTCAGGTTGAAAATGGTTTCACGACACCAGCCATTGACCAGCCACTGTGCCATCAGCGCAGCAACTTTGGCCGGTTTCTCAACCATATCGCACACCATCCACGAGATGTTGCTGCGGGTTGGGCGATAGCGGAAACCATCTTCACGCAGCCAGGTCACCTGTCCGGTATCCATAAGGCTTTGCGCCATCGGGCCGTTATCGACAGACGACACCCACATGTTGCGTTGGACCAGCTGATAGGTCCAGCCGCCTGGGCACGCCCCTAAATCCACCGCATACATGCCGTTTGCCAGACGCTCATCCCACTCATCGGCAGGAATGAAAACATGGAACGCTTCTTCCAGTTTGAGCGTGGAGCGACTTGGTGCCTCAGACGGGAACTTGAGGCGCGGAATACCCATGTAGTACGGGGAGTTGTTGGTCGTCAGCGAGTAACCGACGTAGCAGCAGCCCGGCGCAATAAAGAACACATGCACCACCGGACGCTTAGGCGTGTCATAGCCCGCCAGCACGTTCACTTCACGCAGCGCCGAACGCAGCGGCACGGTGAACTTGCGGCAGAACTTCATCAGCTCTTTGCTTTCGTTGGTATCCGCGACTTCAACACGCAGATCGCCACCTTTCTCAACCACGCCCATCAGCATCCCGACCACCGGAGTGATGCGGTCTTCCGGCGGAAGGTCAGTCAGCAGTTCGCAGGCCACAAACATCTGACGGGCGAAAATCAGCGAGCTGAACGGCAATTCACGGATCAGTTTCTCCGCGTCGTCCGGCTGGTAGCACTCGAAAATCACATAACCCGAGTTGTCTTTAACTCGGGCAAAACCAAATACGCCAAGGCGAGACGCCTTGTCAGAAATCTCTGCTGCGCACTCTTTTTCAAAACCCTGACGGCTGTAGAGGACAACCTTATTCATGCGCGACACCTTTACGCTTTAAACGAATAGCACCAATGAGCATCAGCACCCAACCGGCGAGGAAGCATACACCGCCCACCGGAGTGACAAATGCCCACAGGCGTAAATGCGACAGTGCCAGACAATACAGGCTGCCGCTGAAAAACACGGTTCCCAGCGCCATAAACACGCTGCTCCAGTAGAACCAGATACTGATCCGACGCTGCATAGCGACTGCCAGACCGAAAATCGCCAGGGTGTGGAACGCCTGATATTCGAGACCGGTCTGGATCCAGCCCATCTCAACCACGCCGAGCGATTTACTTAAAACATGTGCGCCGAACGCGCCCAAGGCAACAAAAACGAAGCCACTGATAGCGGCAAAAATCAGCATGAAACGACTGGTCATGTCATTACCCTAAATACATTTATTGTTCGTAACGGAAACGGAATTTTTCTTGCTCGCTTGCCGCCTTCGCCAGTATCCACTGACGGAATGCAGCTATTTTACCCAGTTCCGCCTGGCTGTCATGGCAAACGAGGTAAAACGCGTTCTTGCTGACCAGCACATCATTAAACGGGCAGACCAAACGGCCCGCCTCAATTTCGGACTGCGCCATCACGTTGTTGGCCAGTGCGATCCCTTGTCCATGGATAGCCGCCTGCAGCACCATCGCGCTGTGGCTGAAAATCGGTCCCTGTTGAACATTGATATGATTTAAGCCCAACTGGCGAGTGTACGTTTGCCAGTCGCGACGAGAAGCATCATGCAATAACGTATGTTTAGCCAAATCCGCAGGCGTCTTCAACGCCTTCTCACCGGTGAGTAACAGCGGTGAGCAAACGGGGAGCAGATATTCTGCATACAATTTTTCGACACGCAGACCGGGCCAGTTACCGCGCCCATAAAAAATCGCCACGTCGACGTCGTCCGCCAGCTTGTCTTCCTGACGGTCCACTGCCTGGATCCTGACATCGATTCCCGGATAAGCTGAGTTAAAGCTTGCCAGTCTCGGCACCAGCCATTGAATGGCAAAACTGGGCAACATACTGACCGTCAGTGCGCCTTTGGCACTGCGCGCCTGCAGTTTACGCGTTGCTTCGGTTAATTGCGAAAAGATCTCTTTGATATCCTGGAAATAGCTCTGCCCTTCTTCGGTCAGCAAAAGCGAACGATTGCGGCGGCGAAAGAGCTTCAGGCCCAGGAAATCCTCGAGTGACTTGATCTGATGGCTTACTGCGGCCTGAGTCACAAAGAGCTCATCGGCGGCGCGAGTGAAGCTGAGATGGCGGGCGGCGGCATCAAATACACGTAATGCATTCAGAGGTGGTAAACGCTTCGACATGGTTGTTTTAGCTTAGATGTTAACTAGTTTTAACAATTAGATTACATCATGTAACCTATTAGTTTTTTTTATCTGAGCCATTATAATTTGTCCGTTGAGCTTCTACCAGCAAATACCTATAGTGGCGGCACTTCCTGAGCCGGAACGAGAAGCTTTTTTCGGAATGCGTGTTCTGATGAGCTTTTGGCTTACGGTTGTGATGTTGTGTTGTTGTGTTTGCAATTGGTCTGGAATTCAGACCTCGGTAGCAAGACTACCCCCTTTTCACTTCCTGTACATTTACCCTGTCTGTCCATAGTGATTAATGTAGCACCGCCAAATTGCGGTGCTTTTTTTTGCTTAAAATTCAAGCATTAGTTATCCATCTCAACCATTTCTTTCACGTCGGTACGGTTGATTTGCTGCTTGTTACCGTTCGCATCTTTATACGAGATCATCCCGGTATCACTGTCTGTTTGTGGCTTACCATCAGCAATAATGGTACGGCCATCATTGGTATGCATCACATAGTTGGGGCCAGAACAGGCGCTCAGGGCAAAGGTCAGCATACAGGCAGAAATGATTGCGGCAGTCTTGTTCATGTTTTTCTCCTTTAGCGTTTAATGCTGGATTTAAAGCTTCAATTAACAGGCTAAAACAATCGCCTAACATAATTCAGCATAACGCACTGTCAGCACTTCGCCACAAATACCGGAGAATTCTGAAGGTTACTGCTGTCCTTGCCCTGCCGCGAAATATGCGCGACGATCGTAAGACTGGAATGAGGAAAACCATGAACGCATTCAACCCGGCGCAGTTTCGCGCCCAGTTTCCGGCGCTGAGCGATGCCGGGGTCTATCTCGACAGCGCGGCTACCGCGCTGAAACCGCAGGCCGTGATCGACGCCAGCCATCAGTTTTACAGCCTGAGTGCAGGCAACGTGCACCGCAGCCAGTTTGCCGCCGCGCAAAAGCTGACCGCGCGCTACGAAGCGGCCCGTACCCAGGTCGCCAGGCTGATTAACGCGCCTGATGACAAGAATATTGTCTGGACCCGCGGCACCACTGAAGCCATCAACATGGTCGCACAGTGCTATGCCCGCCCACGCCTCCAGCCTGGCGATGAGATCATCGTCAGCGAGGCTGAACATCATGCGAATCTGGTTCCGTGGCTGATGGTGGCGGAACAAACCGGCGCGCAGATCATCAAATTGCCGCTGGGTGCCGACCATCTACCTGACGTCGAACAGCTTTCCTCATTAATCACCTCCCGAAGCCGCATTCTGGCGCTGGGCCAGATGTCCAACGTCACCGGCGGTTGTCCGGATCTTGCCCGCGCAATCCAGTTGGCTCACGCCGCTGGCATGGTGGTCATGGTCGATGGCGCCCAGGGCGTGGTGCACTTCCCGGCGGACGTCCAGGCGCTGGATATCGACTTCTACGCCTTTTCCGGCCACAAGCTGTATGGCCCGACCGGGATCGGCGCGCTGTACGGTAAACAGGAATTGCTGGACGCCATGACCCCGTGGCTCGGTGGCGGCAAGATGATTACCGAAGTCACTTTCGACGGATTCAAAACCCAGCCGGTGCCGTATCGTCTCGAGGCGGGAACCCCCAACGTCGCTGGCGTCATTGGCCTCAGCGCCGCGCTGGAGTGGCTAAGCGAAATTGATATTGTGCAGGCGGAGACCTGGAGTCGTGGGCTGGCGACACTTGCCGAAGAAGAACTCTCGCGCCGTCCGGGCTTTCGCTCGTTCCGCTGTCAGGACTCCAGCCTGCTGGCGTTCGATTTCGACGGCGTGCATCACAGCGACATGGTGACATTATTGGCGGAGTACGGTATCGCCCTGCGCGCCGGACAGCACTGCGCCCAACCGTTACTGGCGGCGTTAGGCGTCAGCGGCACCCTGCGCGCCTCGTTTGCGCCGTATAATACGCAGGAAGATGTTCATGCGCTGGTGAACGCCGTTGACCGCGCCCTTGATTTACTGGTGGATTAAATGACAAGCCCCGCTCTCGCCGGACACCCGTTCGGCACGACCGTCACGCAGGATGCTTTGCGTCAGATTTTTGTCCCGCTGAACCAGTGGGAAGACAAGTACCGTCAGCTAATCCTGCTCGGAAAGCAGCTCCCTGCGCTGCCGGATGAATTTAAGGCTGAAGCAGAAGAAATTGCCGGATGTGAAAACCGTGTCTGGCTCGGCCACACGCGTCTGCCGCAGGGGGCGCTGCATTTTTACGGCGACAGCGAAGGCAGGATCGTTCGGGGATTGTTAGCCGTGCTGCTGACGGCTATTGAAGGCAAAAGCGCGGATCAACTGCTGGAGTGCGATCCGCTGACCTTTTTCGATGAGCTTGGGCTGCGCGCCCAGCTCAGCGCGTCCCGCAATCAGGGGCTGAACGCGCTGCGCGACGCGGTACTCAACGCCGCGCGAACGGCTTAACTCTGGCGTTCCGCCTTCGCTAACATTTTCTTCAGCGCATGGGACACCGCAACGAAACCGAACGTCGCGGTGACCATCGTCGCCGCGCCAAAACCGGAGGCGCAATCCATTCTCTTCGGCCCTTCGGCGGTGCTTTTCATCGCACACACTGACCCATCAGATTGCGGATACACCAGCGCTTCGGTCGAAAATACGCAGTCAACGCCCAGCTTGCCTTTGCCATTCTTCACTACGCCGAAATCACTCTTCAGACGCTCGCGCAGTTTTGCCGCCAGCGGATCCTGAATGGTTTTCGCCAGATCGGCGACCTGGATCTGCGTCGGATCGATTTGTCCGCCCGCCCCGCCGGTGGTGACCAGCGGCACTTTGTAGCGACGACAGTATGAGATCAGCGCCGCTTTTGGGCGCACGCTGTCGATGGCGTCGATAACGTAGCTAAAGCCCACGCCCATATATTCAGCCACGTTATCCGGCGTCACGAAATCATCGACGACGGTGACGCGGCATTCCGGGTTGATCTGACGAATACGCTCCGCCATCACCTCGGCTTTGGCGAGCCCGACGTTGCCGCCGAGCGCGTGGATCTGCCGATTGGTATTGGTGACGCACACGTCGTCCATATCAATCAGCGTGATCGCGCCGATACCGGTACGTGCCAGCGCTTCCGCCGCCCATGAGCCTACGCCGCCGATCCCGACCACGCACACGTGCGCTTCGGCAAACACCTGAAGCGCTTTTTCACCATATAAACGTGCCGTGCCGCCAAAACGCTGGCGCCAGGCATCGCTAAGAACGACTGACATAAAACCTCAAACTGCTTGTTAACCGCTAAAGACGTTACCGTTTCCGGCACCTGGTGCACCACGCAGCACCCATACGCGACCATAATGGTTGTACCAGCCTGCGCGATGGCCGGCGTCGGCACCAATACCCTGATAGATGTCGAAGTGCTGACCTTTGATTGCACCGCCCACATCCAGCGCCACCATCAGACGCAGTTCGTAGTGGCCGTTAAACTTACCGTTATTGTCCAGCTGCGGCACTTCAGCCAGCAGGGTGGTGCCCGGTGGGATAACGCTGCGGTCCGACGCGACGGACGCGCGGCCAATCAGCGGCACCGCACTCGCCCCTTTCACCGGCGCGAATGACTGCGGTTTGAAGAACACGAACGACGGGTTCGCTTCTAATAAAGAACGCACGTCGGCTTCGCTGTGGGTTTCGCCCCAGTGGCGGATGGCCTGCATCGACATATCTTCTTTCTTCACCTCGCCGCGATCGATAAGCACTTTACCGATGCTGCGATACGGCCAGCCGTTTTTACCGGAGTAGCTAAAGAAGTTAAGTGGGGAGCCATCACCGTAATCAATGTATCCGCTGCCCTGCACGTCCATGATGAAGTTATCCATCAGGGAGTTGCTGTAGGCGAGTATATAGTTGTCGCTCAGCGCACCGGCGTAGATTTCCGCCCGGGACGGCAGACGACCGCGTTTCGGTGGCATCCGGTAAATCGGATACTGGAACTCACCCTGACGGGTGTGGCGTGCCTGAACGACCGGCGTGTAATAGCCCGTGAACTGCACGTTGCCGTAGTTATCGGCGCCCTGCATCTGCCAGGCGTCCAGACCGTACTGTTTCAGGGTGCGCGTATCGCCCCCGGCCTGCAGCCATTGCTGAATGGCGGAGAACACACCGCTTTGGCTACCATAAAGGCGCGGCGATGCATTACGTATCTCATTAACCTGTTGCGAGAAGTCACCGGCGTTAATCGGTGCGCCAACGGCATCCGGCTGGTTCACCAGGGAAAAAGGCTGGTTGAACGTTCCGTCCTTATATTGCTGACCGCGATCGGTCGGTTTGGAGGAACAGGCGGCGAGCATAGTCATCAGCGCGCCTGTTGCCAGAATTTTTGTCCAACGTCCTTTCATGGTCTCTCATCTTCTTTCATCAGCTGAATGCGTGATGAAGATAACAAACCGCCAGGGCTATTGAAATGTGATAACGTGCCACACGACCCATTTTGAGCAAAAAACACCCTACCTGTCGCGTTTTCATCCACTCTTCAGCATTTCTGCAAAAAAGGGTTGCATCAAAACGCCGCCAGCGTATAGTGCGCTTCCACGGACGCGGGATGGAGCAGCCTGGTAGCTCGTCGGGCTCATAACCCGAAGGTCGTCAGTTCAAATCTGGCTCCCGCAACCAATTAAAATGTGTAGAAAAGGTTTACCTGATGGAAGGGTAAACAACCGGACGCGGGATGGAGCAGCCTGGTAGCTCGTCGGGCTCATAACCCGAAGGTCGTCAGTTCAAATCTGGCTCCCGCAACCAACACATTGTAAAGAGTAAGTTTTACCTGATATACTGGTAAAATCGGACGCGGGATGGAGCAGCCTGGTAGCTCGTCGGGCTCATAACCCGAAGGTCGTCAGTTCAAATCTGGCTCCCGCAACCAACAAATTGTGAAGAATAAGGTTTACCTGATGTAAAGGTAAACAACCGGACGCGGGATGGAGCAGCCCGGTAGCTCGTCGGGCTCATAACCCGAAGGTCGTCAGTTCAAATCTGGCTCCCGCAACCACTTCATAAAACATTAAGCACCTTAACGGGTGTTTTTTTGTATCTAAAATTCAGTAATCCCACCCAAAAGCCAAAAAAAATGACGCCTTCCGGCGCCACTCTTTTCTTCCTGATGCACTTACCCACGTCGCGCAAGCGTCGCCCCATCAGCAAAGTACGCTTTGATCCCAGCCAGAATCGACTCCGCCACTTCCTGCTGGAAGGTGGCAGTCTTCAGCTTACGCTCTTCTTCGACGTTACTGATAAATGCGGTCTCAACCAGAATCGACGGGATATCCGGGGCTTTCAATACGGCGAACCCGGCCTGCTCGACCCTATTTTTATGCAGGTTGTTAACTTTGCCGAGTTTCCCCAATACCGCTTTACCAAATTTCAGGCTGTCGTTGATGGTCAGGGACTGCACCATGTCGAACATGGTGTGATCGACGTAACGATCGCCGCTTTTACTGACGCCACCGATAAGATCCGAGGCGTTCTGAGTTTTCGCCAGGTATTTCGCCGCGGTACTGGTAGCCCCTTTGGTCGACAACGCAAACACCGATGAACCGCTCGGCTGGCGGCTGGTGAACGCATCGGCGTGAATCGAGACAAACAGGTCGGCGCGCTGTTTCTGCGCCTTGGCCACGCGCACTTTCAGCGGAATGAACACGTCTTCATTACGTGTCATATACGCCTTCATATTGCCTTCTTTCTCGATAAGCGCCTTCAGGCGACGGGCGATTTGCAGCACCACGTCTTTCTCGCGGGTGTGATATTTCCCCACTGCGCCGGAGTCTTCACCGCCATGCCCCGGGTCGAGCATAATGACAATTGGCCTGTCGCGCCCTGCTTTGCCCGGCTGGGGGCCGCTCTGGGCTGGCGGAACCTGCTTATCCAGATCGCCTTTGTTGTAATCTTCCAGCAGCGCCAGCAGCGGATCCTGCACTTCCGTCGCCGTAGACGGGTAAAGATCCATCACCAGACGTTCTTTAAAACCCGCAACCGCGGCCAGGCCAAACAGCTGAGGTTTGACGTTTTGCTTGAGCTCAAACACCATGCGCACGGTTTGCGGATCGAACTGCCCGACGCGCGCAGATTTGATATACGGATCGTCATCGCGGATCTGCGCACTCATGCCTTTCAGCACCGAGTTAAGATTCACACCTTCGAGATCGACCACCACCCGCTCAGGGTTGCTAAGCGCAAACTGCTTATATTTCAGCTCATGGCTGGATTCTATCGTCACGCGGGTATAGGTGGACGAAGGCCAGACGCGCACCGCCACCACTCGACTATCAGCGGCCAGACCCACCTGACTCACGCTGAGTAACCACATTGCCCCCGCCCCTTTTAACAAGCGACGACGTGTTAATCCTGACTGACTTCCAGACATGCCTCTCCCAAGCAAAAAATCAATTTAGCAATTTATACGGCTGGTTTGACCGAAAACTTTAACCAAACCCGCATAAACTGTCATCTATAAAAGGGTAAACAATCCTGATTCGTTCTAATTTCTAACTGACTTATTGAGGACATTGGTTGAAATTGATGCTTGCACTGAGATGCAAAACAGAATAAAAATACACTAAATACGAATAATCATGCATCGAGGTTGTACTGTGGTGAAGGAACGTAAAACCGAACTGGTTGAGGGATTTCGTCATTCAGTTCCCTACATTAACGCCCACCGCGGCAAGACGTTTGTCATTATGCTCGGCGGCGAAGCCATTGAGCATGAGAATTTCTCAAGTATTGTCAACGACATAGGGCTCCTCCACAGTCTGGGCATTCGCCTGGTGCTGGTGTATGGCGCGCGTCCACAGATTGACGCCAATCTGGCGGAGCATCATCACGAGCCGATTTATCACAAAAAGACCCGCGTGACTGACGCCAAAACGCTCGACATGGTGAAGCAGGCCGCAGGAATGTTACAACTCGATATAACTGCGCGTCTGTCGATGAGCCTCAATAACACCCCTTTGCAGGGCGCGCACATCAATGTGGTGAGCGGCAACTTCATTATCGCGCAGCCGCTGGGTGTCGATGACGGCATTGATTATTGCCACAGCGGCCGTATTCGGCGCATCGACGAAGAAGCAATTCATCGTCAGCTCGACAGCGGAGCCATCGTGCTGATGGGGCCAGTGGCTGTCTCCGTGACCGGCGAAAGCTTCAACCTGACGTCAGAAGAGATTGCCACCCAGCTGGCCATTAAGCTCAAAGCGGAAAAGATGATTGGCTTCTGCTCTTCGCAGGGCGTGCTGAATTCCCAGGGAGAAATTATTTCCGAGCTATTCCCTAATGAGGCACAGGCGCGTGTCGAAACGCTGGAAAACGACGGCGAGTATTACTCTGGCACCGTGCGTTTCCTGCGTGGCGCAGTGAAAGCCTGCCGCAGCGGCGTGCGCCGTTGCCATCTCCTCAGCTACCAGGAAAACGGGGCGCTGTTGCAAGAACTGTTCTCCCGCGACGGGATCGGTACTCAGATTGTGATGGAAAGTGCCGAGCAAATTCGCCGCGCCACCATCAACGACATCGGCGGGATCCTCGAACTTATCGAGCCGCTGGAACAACAGGGGATTCTGGTGCGTCGCTCTCGCGAGCAGCTGGAAATGGAAATCGACAAGTTCACCGTGATTCAGCGCGACAACACTACCATCGCCTGCGCTGCGCTGTATCCGTTCCCGGAAGAGCGCATTGGCGAAATGGCGTGTGTGGCGGTGCATCCGGATTATCGCAGCTCATCGCGCGGTGAAGTGCTGCTGGAGCGCATTGCCGCGCAGGCCAGACAAATGGGCCTCAGCAAACTGTTTGTACTGACGACCCGCAGCATTCATTGGTTCCAGGAACGCGGGTTTATGCCTGTGGAAGTGGATTTGCTGCCGGAGAGTAAAAAAGAGATGTACAACTATCAGCGCAAGTCGAAAGTGCTGATGGCCGATCTCACCTGATTACCCTTCTAAAAATCGCCGGGCAGCGTTTTGTCTTGCCCGGCATTATTCTGCTTATCCCAACTGCGCGAATAGCGCTGCCAGCCCGCTGCGTCGTTCGGTTCTGACGGTGATTGCCTGCGCCAACAGCGCCGGATCGGCGTAAAGTGAAAGCTGCTGTTTGGCACGGGTGATCGCTGTATACACCAGCTCTCGCGTCACCAGCGGCACGCTCTGTGACGGTAAAATCAGCGCCGCATGATTGAATTCCGACCCCTGCGATTTATGCACCGTCATGGCCCATGCGGTGTCGTGTTCCGGCAAACGGCTCGGCTGCACGGATTTAATGCTGCCATCCGGCATCGGGAACCACACGCGAAGCCCGGTTCCCCGGTCGAGCGCAATGCCTAAATCCCCATTGAACAGCCCCAGCGCGCTGTCGTTGCGGGCAATCATCACCGGACGCCCCTCATACCAGCGAGAGTGGCGCGAAGGAAGGATTCGCCGTTTACGGGCCAGCGTTTGTTCGAGCTGTTCATTCACCCCACTCACGCCATACGGCCCTTCACGGAGCGCACAGAGCACCTGATACTGCGAAAAGGCAGCCAGGATCTCAGCCGGCTCAGCGCGCGCTTTCAACAGCGCCAGGTAATCTGCATAGCCTGTTACGGCCTCTTCCAGCATGGATTCGTACTCCGCCGTAGTGCGCAGTGGTTTTAAGGCGATATCAGAAAAGTCTTGCGCAAAGACCTGCTTCATCGCTTTCGCATCGCCGTTATTCACCGCGCGCGCCAATTGACCAATGCCGGAATCACTGCCGAAACGGTAGCTTTTTTGCAACAGGCACAGGCTGTCACGCAATGCGCCCGCCTCAGTACCTTCGCCTGCGGGCACGGACGTGCCAGTCAGACGACTCAGTTCCTGTGCGCGCATCGGTGTATAACCGGCGTTCACCCAGGCGCAGACATCACCCAGCACCGCGCCGGCTTCCACCGACGCCAGCTGGTCACGGTCGCCAAGGAAAATCACCCGGGCGTGTGCCGGGAGGGCCGCAATCAGCCGCGCCATCATTGGCAAGTCAATCATCGACGCTTCATCCACCACCAGCACGTCCAGATGCAACGGGTTTCCCGCGTGATAACGCAGGCGCTGGCTGCCCGGCTGCGCGCCCAACAGACGATGCAACGTACCCGCTTCCGCAGGCAGCAGTTTTTTCTGCTCATCGGTTAACGACAACTGGCGCAGGGCAGAACCTAATGATTCCGTCAGACGCGCGGCGGCTTTACCGGTTGGCGCGGCCAGGCGGATACGGCATTTCGGCTGGGTATTGGTCTGGATCAATGCCGCCAGCAGTTTCGCCACGGTGGTGGTTTTTCCGGTGCCAGGGCCGCCTGAGATCACCGAGATCCGCCGGGTCAGCGCCACAGCCGCGGCGACTTTCTGCCAGTCGACCTCATCCGTTGGGGGAAACAGCGCCGCAAGCGTGGTCGTCAGCAACGCATCGTCTCCGGGCGCTTCGGGTTCGCTCTGGCTGAAAAAGCGGGCAATCGTGAGTTCATTGCGCCACAGGCGATTGAGATACAAACGGCCGCCACACAGCACCAACGGCGTCGCTTCGGCGCCATCGCTCACCGCCGGAGAGGCCAGCAGCAGTGCTTCAATGCCCTCCACGGGACCGGCCAGGGCAAACAGTTGCTGCCAAAGCGCCTGCGCGCGCCCGGTGGCCTGTTCATCCGCGTGGAAACGCGAAAGCGGCAGACACACGTGACCTTCCCCGGCATCGCGACTGAGCAACGCCGCCGCCAGCATTACGCCCGGCGTGTCATGTTCCGCGACCATCAGCGCAAACTGTACGTCCAGCGGGCGCAGCAGTTTTTGCTGTGCGGCTTCCATCAACAGGGCTTCCATGGTCATCACATCATCTCCTGCGCATCACCCGCAAACAGCGCATCCAGTCCGTCGATCAGCGCGCGATCGGGCCGGGTAGTAAAGATCCCCTGCCCGCCTTCGCCACCATCCACGCCGCGCAGGAACAAATAAATCACGCCGCCGAAGTGGGTGTCAAAATCGTAATCTGACAACCGGTGGCGCAGATAACGGTGCAGCGCGAGGCTATATAGCTGATATTGCAGGTCGTAGCGGTGCGACTGCATCGCCTGCGCCATTGCGGCCTGGGTGTAGGCTTCGCTGTTTTCGCCAAGCCAGTTGGATTTATAGTCGAGCAGGTAATAACGTCCGTCATGGCGGAAAACCAGGTCGATAAAGCCTTTCAGCATCCCGCTCACCTGTCGGAAATCGAGCGGCGGGCAGCCCGCGGAAAGCGAGTCATGCTGGCGGATTAAGGCATCCAGCGCCTGCGGCATCAACAGTTGTTCTATCGGCAGATAAAACTCCATCTCGACCTGCTTATTTTTGGCCGTGAGCTGGTTCAGAGAAATGCCCGCGCCGGAGAGCGGCGTTTGCAGCACGGTGGTCAGCCACTGCGTTAATACCGGAGCCCATTTGGCCTCAAAGCCGTTGCGCTCGAGCTGTTCCTGCATCCACGGTTCATCGACCGGCTGCGTAAAATCGATTTCTTCAAACAGGCTATGCAGGAAGGTGCCTGGCGACGCGCCGCGCGGGAAATGATGCGGCGTGAGTTCCGGCTCGTCAGAAACGTCAGCCACGCCCGCCGCGTCGATATCCAGGCGCGGCAGCAGATCCTGCGCCACGCTGTGCCCTCGCTGTTGAAGCCCGGAATAGCTGGTGACTCGCCAGTCGTCGATGATGCGTCGCTGCATCTCTCTGGCGCGCAACTCCGGCATTTCAGGCGCAATCGCCTGCCAGCGCCCGCCTTCCGGGAGCGTCGGGATATGCAGCGCAATATGTTCGTTACAGAGTTCGCGCAGGCAGGCTTCAAGGCCCGCCGCGTCTTTGGCTTCGCCTTTTTGCACCAGGCGGCCTAGCGCACTTTGGTGCAACTCGGTGTCGGTGGCTTTATCGCTGCGGCGCGGACTGAGCGGCGCAATGCCTAAACTGCAGTGCCAAATCGCACGCGTCAGCGCCACGTACAGCAGGCGTAAATCTTCCGCCAGACGCTCAGCCTCAGCAAGCTCCAGGCTTTCCTCGCCGTTGTGCAAATCGAGCACCGCCGCAAAGGACGTGCGGTCGTGATAAAACGCCTGATCCTGTTTGCGATAGCGGGCGATAAACGGCAGCCAGACCAAAGAGTATTCCAGCCCTTTCGATTTATGCACCGTGACGATTTGCACCAAGTGCTTGTCGCTTTCAAGGCGCATTTGCTGGCTCGACGATCCGCTGTCCGGGCCGCCAATCTGCTGCCCCAGCCAGCGCATCAGCGCATGTTCACTTTCAAGTTGACCGGCGGCTTCCTGCAGCAATTCGCTTAGATGCAGAATATCGGTCAGACGACGTTCACCACCGTGCGTCACCAGTAAATTTTCTGCGATATTGCGCGCTGCCATCAGCGCACGCAGCATCGCCATCACGCCCCGCTTTTGCCAGAGCAGGCGATATTCGCTGAACTCTTCCACCAGCGCATCCCAGGCAAGCTCATCTAAATTCAGGCGCTCAATGTCCTGCGCATTCAGACCAAACAGCGAGCTGGCGAGCGCGGTGCGCAGGCTGCTTTCCCTTTCCGGGGCCAGCACGGCCTGCAATAGCCACAGCAGTTCCTGCGCTTCCGGCGTTTCAAACACGCTATCGCGGTTAGATAAGTACACTGACGGAATGCCCAGCGCATTCAGCGCATCGCGCACCAGCGCCGCTTCCTGTCGGTTACGCACCAGCACGGTAATGTCTGAAGCCTGAACCGGACGTGACGTTTCACCGCGCCACAACAACGCATTACCACGCTGACCCGCGCTCAGCCAGTCGCGAATTTGCCCGGCGCACATCTGCGCCATGAACGCCTGATAATCACCGGCGCTGACGTTGTTGCCAGGCATCAGCCAAAAGCTCATCGCAGGCTGGTCTTCCCCGTTCATCTCAAAGCGCAGCCCCTGATTTTTGGGCGCAGGCTTCACCGGTAAAAAGGGAATATCACGGAACATGAAAGGATTATCAGACAGACCAAAAAGCCGGTTGACGCTTTCCACCACGCCCGGGGCCGAACGCCAGTTGGTGTCGAGGGTGTAATGGGCGGCTACATCACCACGCGCGCGCATGTAGGTAAAAATATCCGCACCGCGAAACGCGTAAATAGCCTGTTTAGGATCGCCAATCAGCAGCAGCGCTGTATCGGGTTGCTGCCGCCAGATTCGACGAAAAATGCGGTACTGCTGGGGATCGGTATCCTGAAATTCATCGATCATCGCCACCGGGAAACGCTGACGAATAGCGGCCGCCAACGCGTCACCGCTTTCGCCCTGCAACGCATCGTCCAGACGGCTCAGCATGTCGTCAAAACCCAGCTCGCCTCGACGCTGTTTCTCCCGCGCCACGGCTTCACGTATTTCAACCATTGCCCGGGAGATGACCAAATCATTGAGTGACGGCGGTGCCGCCAGCAGCGCTTCGATGGTGTCGAACAGCGGATGCAGCGGTGGGTTTCCGCCCGCTTTAGTGCGTGAGGTCAGGAACGATTGGGCAAATTTCTCCAGCGAATCGGGGAGCTGATAGCCGGTATTTTCCGCCTCAGCCCACGCGCTAATCTTCTCTATCCATTTACCCTGATTACCGCGGTTGAATTTGCTTCGGTTGATATCGGAGCTTTCGATAATCTCGGCAATGTCCCCGACCGCAGCCTGCCATTGCGCTTTCAGGGCGCTCAGCTGCGCCACAATCTGCTGATGGCGGGCAATCAGCGTTTCATCCGAGGGCGGGGTTTTGAGCTGCGGGGCTTCACCCTGAAGATAGCGATCGATGGATTTCAGCAGGTCCTGCGGCCCTTTCCAGCTGGCATGAATGGCCTCGGCCACCTCGCGCGGAAGCGGGTAGCAGTGGCGTCGCCAGAAATCGGCACAGGCCTGAAAGCGCAGGCGAGATTCATCTTCAATCAGCTGCTGTTCGAACAACATGCCCGACTCAAACGCGTTGAGGCTCAGCATGCGCTGACAGAAACCGTGAATGGTAAACACCGCCGCGTCGTCCATTTGCCGTTCGGCCAGCAATAGCACGTCCGCCGCCTGTTGCGGGTCAGGAATTTCGGCGAGCAGGCTGGCATAAAGCGGGTTATCGGTGCGGTTACGCAGGCAGGCAATGCGCAGTTCGTGGATGTTACTCCGGATGCGGCCACGCAGTTCTTCGGTGGCGGCTTCGGTGAAGGTCACCACCAGCAGCTCTTCGACATCAACCGCGCGGACAAAGGCAGCTTCGCCGCCCAGTCCAAGCAACAGCCGCAGATAGAGTGCGGCGATGGTGTAGGTTTTTCCGGTGCCCGCTGAGGCTTCAATCAGGCGCTCACCGGTTAACGGCAAGCGCAGGGGATTTAGTGACTCGGCGGTTTCGGTCATTCGTTCTCTCTCATCAGCGGCATGGATTGCTGCAGCGCGCTAACGCTCTTCCAGACCTTCCAGCCTTTCGGGTGAACAAATTCTGTTTTCCCGTTCTGGCTGCCGGAGACCTGAGAAAGAAGCGCCATGCCCTGCGGCTCCACCACCGTCTGATGGAAGAAGTCAGCAAGTTTTTGCGGCGTCAGCAGTTTTATCTGAGCCACTACTTTATCACGTGAATCAAAACGCATATTACCGCGATCGAAATCTTTGCTGAGCTTTGAGGCCTCTTCACCCAGCGTTTGCGGCGGCTGCTGCATTTGGGCAATCACCGACTGCTGGATTTGCGTAAACTCTTCGGGCTTCATGGCGCGCAGCTTCGCTTCAGCGGTCGGGAAGAAGGCTTTGAAACGCTCCCACAGGAAGCCAGGCTGTTTGTCGCTGCTCTGCAACAGGAAACCGACGCCCCACTGACGCCCGATGTTCATCGGGAAAGCAAACACCGCGTAGCCCAGCTGTTCTTCGGTACGCAGTTGGTTGTAGAACCACGGTTGGATAATTTGCCCCAGCATGGCGCTGGCTGCAGAGCTGCTGAACTCGTCAGCTTTTGGCGGGGCGAACACCGCGGCCAGCGCGGAATCACTGGTGCTACCGGCTTTTTCAAAGATGGCGTTCTGCTGTTTCTCCACCACGATATCTTTGTTACGGCACCACTCAGAACCGTGCGCGTTGAGCTGCTTTTGCACCTCGCGGGCGAGCGAAACAGATTTATCGGCCGTCATGTTACCGACGATAAGAAACTCTGGACGCGCGCCTGCTTTCAGCGCATCACGCCAGCTCAGAACGTCCTTCAGCGTGATGGATGGCAGCAAGCTCCGGCGCTCTTCGCGTTGGAAGTACGGCACCTGAGACAGCATCTGCACCGGCATAATCGCCTGATCAAAGGCTTTGCCTTTCTCGGCGGAATCCAGCATCTGCGCATACCAGGACTTAGCCTGTTCCAGCTGTTCCTCGGTCGGCTGATAGCTGAAATAGCCCTGCAACAGGGCATCAAACAGTTGCGGCAGACGCTGGGTATAACCGTTGGCGTTGACCATCAGGCCATTATTGGCCCCGGTCGAGAAGCTGATTCCACCCACGGCGGCCTGGTTGCTGAGCTGGTCGAGCGCGATGCCTGCCAGATAATCGTTCAGGGCGAAAATCACCTGATTACGGGCGGTTTCCATGGCGTTCGGGTTACGCAGCACCAGGGTCACGTCGGCTTTCGGCTCGCTGGCAAAATAGCGGCTCGGGGTGTACACCACCCGCAGCTGCGGCTCATCGACAATCAGCTGTGGTTTATCGGTGACTTTCTCAGGCTTGATCAGCGTGAAGTCGTCCGGAATATACGGGTTGAGCGTGGGCAACTGCAGCGCAATTTTCGCGGATTCCTGCTGCCATTCGCTGAAGGTCTGCGCGCTAATTTTATCGACCTGATACGGCGCATCGACAAAGTAGGCGGTTTTGTTGTGCGGCTCGTTCGGGCTGATAAACCAGATGCGCGCGTTTTGCGGGGTCATCATCGCCAGACGACTCTGGATAGCTTTTGCGTCGTACTGGTCAGCAATATTGACCGCATCAAGCGTATGCTCGACCGGCACGCGGATCATGGTGTCAGCCAGCCATTCCACGTAATCCATATCACGATTGATCGACGGATAGCGGAAATCGAGATCCAGCACGTGGGCCAGTTCATCAAAGTAACGCTTATCCACGCCCTTCTCGCGCAGCAGATTGAGGTAGCTGAAAATGGCGGCAACAACCTGATCGCGATGCGCCAGGCCTTTATCCGTCAGGGTCGCTGAAATTGCCAGTACGCCGCTGTTACCGTTCACCACCGGGTCAGAATCGGCGCGAATGCCTTCAGCCAACCCTTGCTTTTGCAGCCAGTCGGACAGCGTTCCCGGGCTTCGATTCCCCATCAGATAGGTAATCAGCTCATCGGTTTTACTGCGGAACTGGGCAGTATTGTTATCAATACGAAACTCAACGCGCAGCACTTTACGCGGCACCGCTGGCGTGTAGTGAATGATGATGCCTTTCTGCGCATCGGTCACCACAGGAACGGTAATCTCCGGGCGGGTGATGTTTTTGTTCGGTACACGACCCCAGGTTTCTGCGGCCATTTTTTCCAGTTCTGGCAGCGGCTTATTGCTGTAGATAACCGCTTTCATCAGGTTGGCGGAGTAGTATTTATCGCGGAACGCCAGCAGCGCATCGAGCACCGGGTTGCCCGGCTTGTCGCTCAGTGTCTCAAGGTTACCACCGGAGAAACGGGCTCCTGGGTGCGCCGGGTTAATGGTTTCGGCACTCACCTGGGCCATACGCATACCGTCTCGACTGCGAGCCATAGTCAGCTCTGAGTTCACAGCGTTGCGCTCTCTGTCGGCGTATTTTTTATCAAGAAGCGGTTCGGCAATGGCATCTGCCAGGCGATCGACCGCCCCTGCCAGCGCGTCGTTTTCGACTTCGAGATAGAACGCAGTGCGATAAGGTGCGGTGCTGGCATTGTGGCTGCCGCCGTGCATTTTGAGATATTCGGCGAGGCTATCCGGCTGCGGGTATTTTTTTGACCCCATCAGCGTCATATGTTCGAGGAAATGGGCCAGCCCTGGATGGGAATCAGGATCCTCCAGCGAGCCAACCGGTACCACCAGCGCAGACAGCGACTTCACCGCCTGTGAGTCGGAAACCAACAGCACAACCATCCCGTTATCAAGCTTAATCGCCTGATACTGACGGGGATCTTTCTCGCTTTTGCGGATGGTTTCCTTTATCGGTTGCCATCCATTGTCAGCCTGACTCATGGGCGCCCAGAGGGCGAACAAAACGATAAATACGACATTCAACCAAGTGCTGCGGGGCATTCACGGACCTCATCATTAACAAACTTCTGTGCTGCTCTGAATGGCAGCCTCACTTGTAAACATCAGTCCGTGACAAGTTGCGCATGATAATGGAATCCCGATATCTGCGCAATTTTTATACAACACCTATGACTGATGGAAACGAAAAACAGGCTGCAGGTAACGTTCTGCCTGCGCGATAATCGCTTCAACGCTTTCAGGTTCAAGGGTTCGCCACAGACGCTGGTACCAAACATCGGCCCCTTCGCCGCGAATCACCATACTGCCTTCCCAGGCTTGCATGAACTTACTGCGCGCTTTCTGTTGTGTTACTTCATCCCATAAAATGACATTATTTTCGCTGTCATAACAGGCTTTCAGCCATGCCCCCCCACTTTCAGGGAGGAACAGCAGTGGCTGAGACATTCCTGCACGGTAACCTGCCACCAGCTCTGATAAATATTTCATCGCCTCCTGCGCGGCCAGCGGTGGGAAGCGCCACTCGCCTTCTTTACGCAGTAACAGACGGCTTTCACCGTCTCCGCCACTGGCGCAGTAGACAAGATGCTCCAGCCAAAGTTGCATTCCCTGCGAGACGTTCTGCAATGACGGACGCCAGCGCAGCAGGCCGTCCGACTGTACCTGCGGTAGCCAGCCAGTGATATTGATCCCGTCACAGTGCAGATCAATTTCCAGACTTTTCCCGGGCTTTCTTTGGGTGCTAACCCGGTCGGCCAGGGCCTGCATCTCCTGGCACTGGTCATCCCAGGCAATTTCGCCAAACGCTCCGTACGGCAACTCGCCCCCGGCACGAAAACGACGGAACATCAGGCTGGCGTCTTGCTCTTCCACCAGCGTATTCACCAGTTGCTGATTCAGCTGATAGCGCGACAGACCTTCGAGGGTGAACGGCTCCGTTTCAGGAATTTCGTTCTCTTCAATGCGGAAATTCACCTGCAGGCGCATCTGGAAAAACGCCCTGACGGGGTGAAGCCAGAAACGCTGTAACTGTTCGAAAGGCAGCGTCTCAATCACCACTGGCGGTAAAGGCTGGATAAATTCACTGTGCGCCTCGCCTTCCAGGCTCGCCGCTTTGAGCCATTCGCGGGCGTAACTTTGCGTCTCGCCCGGCATGAAATTGACGGCATCAAACGGCATGCGACTGTGCTGATGGAGAATATGCGTTTTCACCCGCTGCTCGCTTTCATCACAGTTGAGCATTTCGTCGCCATGCAAACAGTGGCTCTGGCCGATGTAATCGACCAGCTCCTGCACCAACACTGACGGATAGCGCTCGCTGTTATCCTGAATAGACCGGCCGATGTAGCTGATATACAGCTTTTGCTCGGCGGACATCAACGCTTCCAGGAACAGATAGCGGTCGTCGTCCCGGCGACTACGATCGCCGCGCACCGGCTTCTGACTCATCAAATCAAAGCCCAGCGGCGCCAGCGCACGGGGATAAATACCGTCGTTCATGCCCAGCAGGCAGACCACTTTGAACGGAATAGAACGCATTGGCATCAGGGTGCAGATGTTCACTGGACCCGCGAGGAAACGCTGGCTGATACGTTCCTGATCGAGGCGTTGCGCCAGCTCGTCACGTAGCAGCGACAGCGGCACGGTTTCACCGTAGTGAGATTCCAACCCCTGCTCGATAATGCCCTGCCACTGCTGTTCAATCAGCGCCAGCGCCGCTTCGGTATCTGGATCCGGCAGGAAGAAGTCGTTGAGCATTTCACGGCAGACAGGCAACCAGTCGGAGAGCGCCCGCTCTTCCGTCAGGCGCAGTCGCCACTGGTTCAGTTTCATCAGCAACGACGCCAGATGGCCGACCAGCTCGGCAATTAATCCACTGGATTCATCGTATGGCAAAATTGACTGCCATTCGCCCTGATTGCTTTCCATGGCGTAGCCGAGCAGCATGCGAGTCAGGCCAAAGCGCCAGGTGTGCTGGCCCGTTGGCGGCAGATCCCATTCACGAACGTTATCGTCGTCCATGCCCCAGCGAACGCCGGACTCATTTACCCACAGTCTCAGGTAACGCAGCCCCTCTTCATCGATATTAAAGCGAGCCGCCAGGACCGGAACATCCAGCAGTGCGAGAACATCTTCACTGACGAATCGGCTGTCTGGCAGCGAGAGCAGCGTAATAAAGGCCTGTAATGCCGGATGGGATTGGCGCGCCCGACGGTCAGAGATGGCCCATGGCACATAGCGATCGCCGCTGGCGCTGCCGAACACGGCCTGAATAAACGGGCTGTAGCTGTCAATATCAGAGACCATCACGATGATGTCGCGCGGAGACAATTCTTTATTTTCTTCCAGCATCGCCAGTAGGCGATCGTGCAGCACTTCCACTTCGCGCTGCGGGCTGTGGCAGACGTGAATACTCAGGCTGCGATCGTCAGGATCCAGCGTTCGTTTGCTGTCGCTGCGGGCAAATTCTTCCGCAGTGCGCCCGGCGACAGCGCTGTTTTGTAGTTCCAGAATGTCGTATTGCAGATTGTGCAGCAGGTTATCCGGCTCAATATCGACGAAGGCATCCAGCTCCTGATAGCGTTCCAGCCCAGCTAGCAGGTAGATGTAATCCCGACCGAGCTTGCCCCATGAAGCCAGCATCGGGTTACCGATATCCTGTTCGCCATCGGCATTAAACAACGCAGGAGCCTGTTGGCTGTCACGGAATAAGGGAAGTTCACGCTGTTCACGGTGATGCCGACGCTGGCGAGCCAAAAGCTTCGCCAGAAACGCCGGATCTTTAATGTCGCCCCAGTAATAACGACAGGGGTTAGTGAACAGCACATAAACGTCAACATGCTTACCCAGCGCCTGAAGTGCCTGCAGATAGACCGGCGGCAGGGCTGAAATCCCGCAGATAAACACCCGGGACGGTAAACCCGTCGGCGGCTGTTCGCTGTTTTCCAGTGCGGTAATGAAGCGTTGATACAGGTTGGCACGATGCCAGAGAGGCTGCCCCAACGCGGCGGTGTGTTCCACCAGCGCTTTCCACAGCGGAGCCTGCCAAAGCTGCGCCTCATCTATGCCGTCAATGCGCTCGTCGGCTTCCCAGCGGGTCAGCCATTCCGGGCGGTAAACCAGATACTGGTCATAGAGATCGGCTACGCGAGAAGCCAGCTGGAACAGCTTACGTTTGTCGCTATCGTCTGACAGATACTGGCGCAACGGCGTGAACGCTTCCTGCTCAAGCATTCCGGGCAGCAATGTCATCAACTTCCAGCTCATGCTTTGTTTATTAAAGGCACTTTGCTCGGGGATTTCCGGCAAAACGCGAACAAACATGTCCCAGATAAAGCTGGCGGGAAGTGGAAAATCAATGTTGGCCGCGATGCCGAAACGCTTTGACAGCGTCATCTGCAGCCACTGGGCCATACCGGTACTTTGCACCAGCACCATTTCAGGTTCGAAGGGGTCGTTAAGCCGGTCCTGCTCAACAATAAACTCCATCAATGCTTCCAGCACATCCAGACGGTTGGAGTGGTAGACCCGTAACATATTCGCTCCTGACGCTCGCGGTTAAGCCATTAACTTTGTGGACAATGAAGGCGAGACATTTGCCCCTGCCTCCCCACGGGGGTGGTGATCGTTACCTTGATGCTGACACATCTTTGGCGGCTTGTCTGCACACGGTTAAGCTGCCAGCCTTTGGGTATCGCGGCGGTATGGAGCTGGCTGTGGGTCCATCCTTCGCGCCAAAGTTGTTGATACAAACTCAGCTGCGCACCACCGACAGCAAGCTGGCTGTGCAAGCCTGATAACGCCGTAACCACCATCATCATCAACACCACACTCAGCAGCACTTCGGGCAGGCTAAATCCCTGCTGTCGATTCAGGGGTTCTGGCATTGCGAGGCCTCCTTGCTCGGACAAAAATCACTCCAGCCGTTGCGGTCAACGTGCAGGGAATTATCCTTAACTGAAGCCGTTTGCCACCGGGTTTGCTCCCTGCAACGGGCAATCAACAACGCAGTACCATCAGCGAAAAAACGCAAGCACACTCGCCCGGCGAAACCTGGCAGGGTCTGGCACTGCAAGACCGGCGACAGCGGCCAGGCAAACACGCGCCCCCACTCGAGCAACGACTCCGCATCCATGCTGTCCTGAATTGCCTGTTTTTCCAGGCTTGCCTGCGACAACTGGGCCTGATGCTGAATGCTAATTCCCTGCAGCATCAGGCTACCGAGAACGAGCATTAGCAACACCAGCATGAGTGACGACATCCCTTTCTGCCGGTTCATAAGTTGTGCCCTGTTACGGTATGGCTGGCGCTCACCTGAACGGTCGGGCGGCCCTTCAGATGTGCTGAAAGGGTCACCTCAAACTCAGGTGAAAAGCCGCTGATATTATGTCGCTGAACCTTAAATTCATCGACGACAAGGAAATCGGGATCGGTCATTTTCTCCCACCCTTTTGCGTTGCAATCTGTCGCGCCGCGCAGCGTTTCCAGAGCGCCATCATTGAGCCTGAAACCTGTCACGTCAGAATTTACCGCGGGGGCATCCTCCCAGACGCCGTTGAGATTGCTGTCCCAACGAACCCGCAGGCAGTGGTTTTCGATGAGCACAGCTTCACCACCACAGGCTCCCCGGCAAAATCCAGCCCGTTGCAGATGACTGGAAACGGCAAATAGCCGCTGCCAGATTTCCTCATCAAGCACCTGCTGCTGGGTCTGTCGGAGAGTGGCCATTTGTAGCGCGGGTAAAAAGCGCGCCGTCGCAAGCAACAAGGTGCTGCCAACCGCCATGGCTATCAGGACTTCAATTAACGAAAACCCCTGCTGATTTACTGGCATGATTTGTCGCTTCCTCCCTGACACAAACGTACGCGCCCCCAGCCAGAGACAATCAAACTCCAGCTTCCTGCGCTGCTTTTAAGCGTGATATGCCCGGGCCAGGCGGTGCTTCGCAAACCGTAGAAACCCAGGTTGGGCGTCATCTCGCTGAGTCCCACTTCCGGCCACCGGGGGCGTAAGACGAAAATGCTTTGCGCTGTGCAGCCGGATGCCTCTTCACTCAAGGCATTCAGACACCAACCTTGCTCCGCGCGCTCAACGCGAAGCAGACGATCGCGATGATGCCAGTTCGCATCGTTACGCAGCATGACCAGATAGTCTCTGACCTGCCCGGCGGTTTGCCATAGACGCTGCTGTTGTTGCCAGCGCTGCCAGCCATACAGCCCTCCGCTGCTGAGAATAATCACCAGCGATATCGCAACCAGCATTTCAATAAGGGTGTAACCCTGTTCTCGTTTCATGGCCGCAATATGCAGTGGGAGGTTAATCAACGCGAACGGGGATTCCGCGTTTTACGGGCACGATTCAGAGGGAATTAATCGGGTTGCAGCGGGTTACAGGAAAACAGGAAGGGTGCTTCAGAAAATGAAAACCGGCCACGTGGGCCGGTTGATTTCAGGTGATTTAAATCGCCACTGGCGCTTTAATACCGGGGTGCGGATCGTAGCCTTCAATCTCGAAATCATCGAATTGATAATCGAAGATGGACGCCGGTTTACGTTTGATAACCAGCTTCGGCAGTGCACGAGTCTCGCGGCTCAGCTGCAGATGTGTTTGGTCCATGTGATTGCTGTACAGGTGCGTGTCGCCCCCGGTCCAGACGAAGTCACCGACTTCGAGGTCACATTGCTGGGCCACCATATGCACCAACAGCGCGTAGCTGGCGATGTTAAATGGCAGGCCGAGGAACACATCGCAAGAACGCTGATACAGCTGGCAGGACAGCTTGCCGTCTGCCACGTAGAACTGGAAAAACGCGTGGCACGGTGCCAGCGCCATTTTGTCCAGTTCGCCGACGTTCCAGGCTGACACAATGATGCGACGCGAATCGGGGTCATTTTTCAGCTGTTCGATGACGGTGGTGATTTGGTCAATATGGCGACCGTCTGGCGTTGGCCATGCGCGCCATTGCTTACCGTACACCGGGCCCAGGTTGCCCTGATCGTCAGCCCATTCATCCCAGATGGAGACTTTGTTTTCATGCAGATACGCAACGTTAGTGTCACCTTTCAGGAACCACAACAGCTCATGGATGATGGAGCGTAAATGACAGCGCTTGGTCGTGACCAGCGGGAAACCATCCTGCAGGTTGAAGCGCATCTGGTGGCCGAAAATCGATAGCGTGCCGGTACCGGTACGGTCATTTTTTGGGGTGCCCTCGTCGAGCACCTTCTGCATCAGTTCAAGATACTGTTTCATGCTTCCTCAGGAGACTTGTTGCTGTGGACGATGACGATACGCCCAGACCATCATGATGATACCTGCCAGAACCATCGGAATGGAGAGGATCTGCCCCATGCTGATGTACTGCACCCACTCACCGGTGAACTGCGCATCCGGCTGGCGGAAGAATTCGACGATGATGCGGAACAGACCGTAGCCAATCAGGAACAGGCCTGAAACAGAGCCCGTCGGGCGCGGCTTGCGGATAAACAGGTTGAGGATGATAAACAGCACCACGCCTTCCAGCGCCAGTTCGTAAAGCTGCGACGCATGACGCGGCAGCACGCCGTACTGATCGAACAGAGACTGCCACTCAGGATGCGACGGCAGTAACGCCAGGTCTTCCGCACGGGAGCCCGGGAACAGCATGGTGTAATGGAAGGAAGGGTCAACACGGCCCCACAGTTCGCCGTTGATGAAGTTGCCCAGACGACCAGCGCCGAGACCAAACGGGATCAGGGGTGCAATAAAGTCAGCAACCTGGAAGAAGGTGCGCTTCGTGCGTTTGGCAAAGACAATCATGACGACGATAACGCCAATCAGGCCGCCGTGGAACGACATGCCGCCATCCCAGACGCGGAACAGATACAGCGGATCGCTGAGGAACACCGGCATGTTGTAGAACAGGACATAGCCGATACGCCCGCCGAGGAATACCCCGAGGAATCCGGCGTACAGCAGGTTTTCGACTTCGTTCTTCGTCCAGCCACTGCCCGGTCGGTTCGCCCTGCGAGACGCCAACCACATAGCGAAGATAAAGCCGACGAGATACATCAGTCCGTACCAGTGAAGTGCAACCGGTCCAATGGAAAAAATCACCGGATCAAATTCCGGGAAATGCAGATAACCACTATTCATCTGTCACCACAAGTGCTTGTTATTCCGCCGAAAGTGGTCAGCGGTAGAGACGTGCAGCCTGAAGACTGCCCCAAAGGTGCGAATGATAGCACAAGGCAGTCGGCTGGGAGGCGCTGAAAGATGTAAAAGATATGTATAAACACGGGGCCAGCAGGCAGAGGCGCCGCCGGAAAATGACGCTTATCTGCCGCCGCGAATCAGGCCGCCAAGACCCCGGCGTTCCATGAATGCTGCCACCTGATGGCGAACTTCGGTCGCGAGTTGCGCATCCAGGCTACGCTGGGCCAGGTTTTTCGCATCTTCAAGCTCGATGTGGCGCAGCAGGTATTTCACGCGAGCCACCGAGCGTCCGTTCATCGACAAATGGCGGAAACCCAGGCCAATCAGGATAGTCACGCACATCGGGTCGCCTGCCATTTCGCCGCAGACGCGCAGATCGATGTCGAGGCGCTCGGCGTCCTGAGCAATCATCGACAGTGCGCGAAGCAGCGCCGGGTGCAGGCTATCGTACATGTTAGCTACGCGGGTGTTGTTCCTGTCGACGGCCAATAAATATTGCGTCAGGTCGTTGGTACCAACGGAGATGAAATCAACCCGGCGAGTCAGATGCGGCAGCATGAATACCATCGATGGGACTTCCAGCATCACGCCGATCCGCGGTTTCGGGATCTCGTAGCCGATCATCTCTTCCACTTCGCGCCCGGCACGTTCAATCAGGCGTTTGGCCTCATCGACTTCATCAATACTGGTGATCATCGGCAGCAAAATACTGAGGTTACCCGTCGCGGCATTGGCTCGTAGCATTGCACGAACCTGAACCAGGAAAATCTCTGGCTGATCGAGCGTGATGCGGATCCCGCGCCAGCCGAGGCAAGGATTCTCTTCGCTAATGGGCATGTACGGCAGCTGTTTGTCAGCCCCAACGTCCAGGGTTCGCAGGGTCACCGGTTTGTCGTTGAACATTTGCAGCATGCCCTGATACTGGGACACCTGCTCTTCTTCCGACGGGAAACCGCTTTGCAGCATGAACGGGATTTCAGTGCGATAAAGCCCGATGCCGTCGATACGGCTGCCGAGCTTTTCTTCGTGCTCTGGGCTTAAACCCGCATTCAGCATGACCTTCACACGTTCGCCGCTTTTCAGCTGCGCCGGACGATCAACATCATCTTCCGCGATTCGGCTAAGCTCGTTTTCTTCGGTGACCAGCCGTTGGTATTCCTGCAGGAGCACCGGCTCGGGATCGACCAGCAACTCACCGCGGTAGCCATCGACCACCAGCATACGACCATGCAGCACCGAAGGCTGAATATCGGCGCCCATCACCGTCGGGATACCCAGCGCCCGCACCATAATGGCGGCGTGAGAGTTCGCCGCGCCGTCGCGCACCACGACGCCCGTCAGTCTGTCTTGCGGCACTTCGGCAAGCGTGGTCGCCGAGAGCTCATCAGCCACCAGCACGAAGCGTTCCGGCCAGGCGTTCGGGCCCTGCACGGAGTCATCGAGATGGAAAAGCAGCCGTTGACCCAGCGCGCGGAGATCGCCCGCTCGTTCTTTAAGATAGCCATCACTCAGGGCCGCGAATTGCGCAGCAAATTTTTCGATGATGGTTTTGACCGCCCACTCTGCCACCGAGCCTTTGTCCACTTCAGCAAACAATTCTTTGCGCAGACGGGCGTCTGATAACAGGTGTGAATAGAGATCAAAGATAGCCGCGGTTTCTTTCTGGGCTCCGGCAGCAAAACGCTTGCTGTAACGACGAAATTCACCGGCCGCCTCTTCCAGCGCACCGGTCAGACGCTCGCGCTCAAGCGCGGTGTCCAGCGTTGAGGCTTCGTACACCTGCTCCATCAACGGCAGCGTGGAATCCATCCAGCCCTGGGCAATCGCTACGCCGGATGCCGCCGCCAGCGCGCGAATACGCGTTTGACGGTACTGACCAAACAGCGCCGTGAGCTGAGACTGAGAGAGGATTGCCGCCATTTGAGTAGCGAGCGTAACGAGGAAGGATTCTTCACTTTCGTCGAACTGACGCAGTTCGCGCTGCTGAACCACCAGCACGCCAAGCAATTGGCGGCGCTGAATGATCGGCACGCCAAGAAACGCGCGGTACTTTTCTTCTTTTACGGAAGGGATGTATTTGAAGCTCGGGTGCTTTTGCGCATCCGCGAGGTTGATGGGCTCCGCGAGGCGTCCCACCAGGCCAACGACACCTTCATCAAAAGCGAGTGTAATAGTCCGGCCACGAGGCTTTTTCAGCCCGCGCGTGGCCATCAGGTAATAGCAGCGCCTGTCGTGGTCAGCGAGGTAAACCGAACACACTTCGGTTTCCATTGCCTGACAGATATCTGTTACCAGAATATCGAGCGCCTCGTTCACACGGGGCGCACTGGCCACTTTCTCGACTATTTCTCGCAACCGGGTGAGCATAATGTGCGTGGCTTAACCTCTTTTACGTCGATAAGCAGGGGCGGTGTTCTGCGGTTTCGGGGTACTTTCCGTCAGCGCCAGCACAACGCCTGCAAACTCCTTCATCACCCGACGGTAGACATCGCGTTTAAACGACACCACCTGACGCACCGGGTACCAGTAACTTACCCAGCGCCAACCATCGAATTCCGGGGTACTGCTGGTTTGCATATTGATATCGGCATCGTTGCCTATCAACTGCAGGAGAAACCACTTTTGTTTCTGGCCGATACAAACCGGCTTTGTGTCCCAACGCACCAAACGTTTCGGTAACTTGTAACGCAACCAGTTCCGGGTAGAGGCCAGGATCCGCACATCTTTACGGCTTAGCCCAACCTCTTCGAACAATTCCCGATACATCGCCTGCTCAGCGGACTCGCCCGGGTTGATCCCTCCTTGAGGGAACTGCCAGGAGTGTTGGCCATAACGCCTGGCCCACATTACCTGGCCCTGGCGATTGCAGATTACAATTCCAACATTTGGGCGGTAGCCATCGTCATCAATCACCGGACTACCTCTAAAAACAATTTTCAATGTGAATGATTGTTTCACACTCGTCGGAAACGGTAAACCACTCTCTTGCGGCGATAACACCGGATAACAATTGAATAACTCACAGCTATCATCAAAGTTATAAACAGATAGGACCGTCACGGGACCATTTTATTCACTTTTTCTGTGGATAGAGTTGTGAAGAAGTCGCGAGTTACCATGGGAAAACCTTGATTCGTCCTAAAAACGTAATTTTCACACCTAAAAATAAAATGATGTTATTCATTAATTTAGAATAGTTCCTTTCCATTAAATATGCCATAACGTGACGATCGTCACACCGGCGATCCTTGCACTGATGAAAGATCGAACAACGTCGTTTTTATCCACAGATTGTGCCACTAACTTAAACACTTTTTGTGTGAAAATTGGATTTTCATCGCACGTCAAGCCTGTAAATGGAACCAGTAGTGAGGGTTTTCCCCAGTTATCCCACTTTTCTGTGGATAACAGGGTGTAAGATCCTGTTCATTGTCAGTGACAAGAATGGGAAAACCTTTTGCAGCGCAAAAAAAGTTGGCTTTTTTTAATAAAAAAATGCTATTAAATCATCACATTGGCGTAGTTATTCAGAAAAGGGTAAACTCTTTCCACAACGGGGATAAACCCCGCTCATTTTTCAACCAAAGGCGTGCCGTTATGTCCCTGTTGTCTCCTCTGCGTCATTCCCCTCAGTCTGAAGCCCAGCTTTTAGCTCAGGCACAGCAGCTGGCGGGTTATACGCTGGGTGAATTGGCGGCGATGGCAAACCTGCCCATTCCGCCCGATTTAAAGCGGGATAAAGGCTGGATTGGCGTGCTGTTGGAGATTTGGCTGGGTGCCAGCGCCGGCAGTAAACCCGAGCAAGATTTCGCCGCGCTGGGCGTCGAGCTGAAGACGATCCCCGTCGACCGCAACGGCCGCCCGCTGGAAACCACGTTTGTCTGCGTCGCCCCGTTGACCGGCAACAGCGGCGTCACTTGGGAAACCAGCCATGTCCGGCATAAACTCAAACGCGTGCTGTGGATCCCGGTCGAAGGCGAACGCACTATCCCGCTGGCGGAGCGCCACGTCGGCACCCCGCTGCTGTGGAGCCCGAGCGCAGAAGAAGAACATCAGCTGCGCATGGATTGGGAAGAGTTGATGGATTTGATTGTGCTGGGTCAGGTGGAACGCATTACCGCTCGCCATGGCGAAGTGCTGCAACTCCGTCCGAAAGCCGCCAACAGTAAAGCCCTGACCGAAGCCGTCGGCACTCAGGGCGAACCTATCCTGACCCTCCCCCGCGGTTTTTATCTGAAGAAGAACTTCACCGCCGCTCTGCTGGCCCAGCATTTTCTGCTCTGACACGATTCGTTTGGGGTAAGGCCGCCTGTGCCTTATAATTGCGCTTTTCGTTTTTGGCAGGATTTACAATGTTTGCATGGGTAACTGATCCTAACGCGTGGATGGCGCTTGGGACACTGACGATCCTTGAGATCGTTCTGGGCATCGACAATATTATTTTTCTCTCTCTGGTGGTGGCTAAACTCCCGACGGCTCAGCGTAATCACGCCCGCCGAATCGGTCTGTTTGCAGCGATGATGATGCGACTGGGGCTGCTGGCGTCAATCGCCTGGGTCGTCAGACTGACCAATCCGCTGTTTACGCTTTTCGACCACTCGTTTTCAGCCCGCGACCTGATTTTACTGGCGGGTGGCCTGTTCCTTATCTGGAAAGCCAGCAAAGAGATCCACGAATCGATTGAAGGTGAAGAGGAAGGGCTGAAAACCAACGTCCACTCCTTCTTCGGCGCGATCGTGCAAATCATGCTGCTCGACATTATCTTCAGCCTCGATTCGGTGATTACGGCAGTGGGTCTGTCCGATCATCTGTTCATTATGATGGCCGCGGTGGTGGTTGCCGTCGGCGTGATGATGTTTGCCGCGCGTCCGATTGGCGAATTTGTCGACAGGCATCCGTCGGTCAAGATGCTGGCGCTGGCATTCCTTATCCTGGTCGGCTTTACATTAATGCTGGAAAGTTTTTCTATTCATGTGCCGAAGGGTTATATCTATTTCGCGATGTTTTTCTCCATTGCTGTGGAGACCCTCAATTTACTGCGAAATAAAAAAAATCCGCTTTAAATTCAAAGGCAGCCCTCAAAATGAGGGCTGCACCGCAATCTTTTTAAGATTTTACTGCTTTTTACTTACTCCTTACCGGGTTATATCTAGAATGATATGAGTTGCGGTCATATAAGGGGTAATAATGATGAAAAAATGGGCAGTTTTGATTTCTGCGGTGGGACTGGCATTTGCCGTTTCCGGTTGCAGCAGTGACTACGTGATGGCAACGAAAGATGGCCGAATGATTCTGACGGATGGAAAACCAGAAGTTGATGACGACACCGGCCTTATCAGTTACGAAGATCAGCAAGGTAACAGCATGCAGATCAACCGTGACGATGTTTCTCAAATCATTAAGCGCTAAAAGAAAACAGGTCAGCTCGTCTGGCCTTTTTTGATTTTTTACTTCCGCTTTATCCTCGCATCTGCCATGTTTATATTCCTTTGTCAGGGCGCCTCTCGCGTCCTTCCTGACGTTTTTGATATGACGTTGTTGATATACAAAAAGGAAGACGGCTATGCATTATCACCGTATCCCCCACAGCTCACTGGAAATCAGTACTCTTGGGCTGGGCACTATGACGTTTGGTGAACAAAACAGCGAAGCCGACGCCCACACACAACTCGATTACGCCGTTGCTCAGGGCATTAACCTGATTGACGTCGCAGAGATGTATCCCGTGCCTCCCCGCCCGGAAACGCAGGGTCTGACCGAAACCTACGTCGGCAACTGGCTGGCGAAACACGGCAACCGTGAAAAACTGGTGCTGGCCTCAAAAGTCAGCGGCCCAACGCGCAATAACGACAGCGGCATTCGCCCAAATCAGGCGCTCGATCGCAAAAACATCCGCGATGCGCTGCACAACAGCCTGACTCGTCTGCAAACCGACTACCTCGACCTGTATCAGGTGCACTGGCCGCAGCGCGCGACCAACTGCTTCGGCAAGCTCGGCTACGAGTGGACGGAATCACAGCCGGTTATCACCCTGCTGGAAACCCTCGAAGCGCTGACCGAATTCCAGCGTGCGGGCAAAATCCGCTACATCGGTGTCTCGAACGAAACCGCGTTTGGCGTGATGCGCTATCTGCACCTCGCCGATAAACACGATCTGCCGCGCATCGTCACGATTCAGAACCCGTACAGCCTGCTTAACCGCAGTTATGAAGTGGCGCTGGCAGAAGTGAGTCAGTTTGAAGGGGTCGAGCTACTGGCCTATTCCTGCCTGGCGTTCGGTACGTTGACCGGCAAATACCTGAACGGTGCGAAACCGGCCGGGGCACGCAACACGCTGTTCAGCCGCTTTACGCGTTACAGCAGCGAGCAGTCACAGAAAGCGGTAGCGGCGTATGTCAATATCGCGAAGCGTCATAACCTCGATCCGGCTCAGATGGCGTTGGCCTTTGTGCGTCGTCAGCCGTTCGTCGCCAGCACGCTGCTGGGTGCGACCACCATGGAGCAGCTGAAAACCAACGTGGAAAGTTTGCACCTGGAGCTGAGCGAAGAGGTTCTGGCGGAGATTGAAGCGGTGCATAAGGTGTATACCTACCCGGCACCTTAAGCCTTGTGCGGTCTGATGCCCTCTCCCCAACCCTCTCCCACAGGGAGAGGGAGCAAACACTAAAAACCGTCTCGTTATGAGACGGTTTTGCTTTTACCTTGTGCGGTCTGATGCCCTCTCCCCGACCCTCTCCCACAGGGAGAGGGAGCAAACACTAAAAACCGTCTCGTTATGAGACGGTTTTGCTTTTACCTCTGCCCCAAACCCACAGCACGAGAATCGCGACTGCAAACAGCGTCCCGAAACCAATCCCAACGCCAACCACCGGAATCCCCACCATCACCGCCAGCGAGTAAAGACCGAGCATAACCAGCATCGCGCTGTTTTCGCCGAGGTTCTGCACCGCAATCGCATTCCCCGCACCGACCGTGTGTTTCCCGCGTTCCTGCAACAGCGCATTCAGCGGCACCACGAAGAAGCCGCCGCAGATCCCCAGCAGTAACAACAGAACGTAAGCCGGTAACAGCGCATGTTGCAGCGCGAAAATCACCACCGCAACACCAATCAAAACGCCTGCAGGCATGCAGCGCGCCACGGTTTCCAGCGTCACCAGTTTAGCTGCAGCCCCCGCCCCGACCACAATCCCGACGGCAACCATCGCATTCAGGTACGTCGGCGTCGCGTTGTCGGTTATCCCCAGCGCAGCCGGAACCCACAGCACCAGCAGGAAACGCAGCGTGACGCCCGCCCCCCAGAACAGGCTGGTGCCCACCAGCGAAAAGCGGGTTTCACGGCTGCACCACAGCGTTTTACAGGCAGAGAAGAAACTACCGGTCATGGCCTTGAAACGCCAGGACTGCCCGCTTCTCGCCGCCGGTAAGCGGGTGATGAACAGGTTAGCGACCACTGCCCCGGCGTAAACCAGCGCACACACGCCCAGCGCCGCCAGTACGTGCCAGTCGGCCAGCACGCCGCCCGCGACGGAGCCCAGCAAAATCGCAGCAATGGTCGATGACTCCATCATCCCGTTAGCTTTAACCAGTTTGTCACCGGTGGTTAACTCGCCAAGAATGCCGTATTTCGCCGGGGAATATGCCGCCGCGCCCACGCCCACCAGCGTATAGCCGATAAACGGGTTTACGCCCATGCAGATAGACGCCGCACCAATCAGTTTCATACCGTTGGCGACCATCATCACCCGGCCTTTCGGGAAGCTGTCGGCGAACTGCCCGACAAACGGTGCGAAAAGAATGTAAGCGCCCACAAACATCATTTGCAGAACCGGCTGACTCCAGTCCGGATAGAACTGCTCTTTCATGAGTGCCAGGATGGCGAACAGCAACGCATTATCGCCAAAGGCCGACAGGAACTGGGCGCAGAGCACTGCCATCATCCCTTTCGAGCGTAGTGAAGTGTTAGTGTGCACTGACTCACTCATTCGGTTTTTCCACCTGATCAACCTGCTCTTTGAGGGCGACAAAATCGGGTTTACCGCTGCCGAGAAGCGGTAACTGTTTAAGGCAGCGAATATCACGCGGCACCGCGAGTTCCGGTATTCCGCTGGCTCGCGCCTGCTGCTGCAGCTTGTCGCGCGTCAGTTCTGCGTCGGTGGTAAACAGCACCAGTGCTTCACCTTTGCTCGCATCCTGCTTAATCACCGTGGCGTGCAGCTTGTCGGGCGATACCGCCAGCGCGAGCTGCTCGACCATTTCCAGCGACACCATTTCTCCGGCGATTTTCGCAAAGCGTTTGGCACGGCCCTGAATTTTCACGAAGCCCTGTTCGTCAAACAGCACGATATCACCGGTGTCATACCAGCCGGTTTCCAGCTCGCCGTTCTGGTTTTCTGCCGTCGGCTGTTCCAGTACGCCAGGATTTTCCACTCGCAGATAGCCGTTCATGATGTTCGGGCCTTTCAACTGCAAACGCCCGCCGTCTTCAATGCCCGGCACCGCCAGCAGTCGCGCATCCATGCCCGGTAAAATGCGGCCAACTGTGCCCGGTTTTGCCGCCATTGGCACGTTGATCGACACCACCGGCGCGCACTCGGTTACGCCGTAGCCTTCCAGAATGCGCAGACCAAATTTGTCCTGCCAGATTTGTTTCGTACTGTCCTGTAACTTCTCCGCGCCCGCCACCACGTAACGCAGTTTGTGGAAATCATACGGATTGGCAAAACGCGCGTAGTGGCCCAGGAACGTGGAGGTGCCGAACAGCACCGTACAGTTACGATCGTAGACCAGCTCCGGCACAATGCGATAATGCAGCGGGCTCGGATAAAGAAACACTTCCGCCCCGGTCAGCAGCGGCGTAAACAGCCCCACGGTCAGGCCGAAAGAGTGGAACAATGGCAACGCCGACATAAAACGGTCACGGGCGGTGAAGTCCGCAATGGTTTTAATCTGCTCGACGTTGGCCAGAATGCTTTTATGACTGTGCACCACGCCCTTCGGATTGCCTTCCGAACCCGAAGTGAAGAGCACGATAGCCGCGTCTTCCGGTTGCTGTTTCACCTGCGCCAGATGCGGCATCAACAGATGGCCGAAAATCCACAGCTTGTCAGTCAACTTCACGTCGCCTTTTAAATCTTCCAGAAACACCCAGCGCACTTGGGTCAGCTGTTCCGGCAGATGCCACAGTTTTCCTTTATCGAGGAACTTTCGGGAGGTAAAGATGGTTTTGATTTCCGCCGCGGTAATCGCGCTCGAGAGCCCTTTGATGCCCGCGGTGTAGTTCATCATTGCCGGGATACGCCCGCGGGCAATGGCACCGAAAATCACCGCCGCGCTGATCCCGGCATTCGGTAACATCAAACCAATTTTCTCGCCCTGGGTGCTGTATTTTTCCAGAATGCGCGCCACGAACAGGGTTTTGGTCAGCAGCTTACGGTAGTTATCCGGCTGGAAATTAATGTCTTCAATGCACGGTTTTCTGTCGCCATAACGGTGCTGGGCAGAAAGCAGTGCTTCGTACAGCGTTTCACGTGGACGCACCGCCATCCGGGCTTCCATCATAATTTGATGTAGCATTTCACCGGCGATTTTACGACGATCGCGCGCACGCGGCGCTTCCGGCATTGGCAGTGAAGTCGGGGGCAAAATATGCAGTTGGATTTGCGGGAAGAAGCGGCGTTTCACCAGGCCTTTCAGTCGGCTGGCAAACGTCAGTTCGGCGCCTTCAATACGAATCGGAACCACCACCGCCTGCGACTTTGCCGCCACGAAGGCCGCGCCGTCGTAGATTTTCATCAGCGAGCCGGTAATGGAAATTCGCCCTTCCGGGAAAATCACCACCGGACGCCCTTGCTCAACCAGACGCACCAAGTGCTTGATAGACATCGGCTTGGTCGGATCTAAGGGTACAAAATCAATGATCGGTGCCAGCCAGCGCATAAACCACTTCTGACTGATAGAGCTATAGACCGCAAACACCGGGCGCACGGGTAAAAACAGCGCCAGTAAAATGCCGTCAATAAACGAGACATGGTTCGGGGTGATCAGTACCTTCGGCTGGTTTAACACCGCCGCGTTCCCGGTCACCTTGACCCGGAACATCACCCTGAAAAGATATCGAAAAAAGCCCAGCAGCATATCAACTCCCTTGGCAAAATTTAACTTTTTGCAGGGTACATGAGATGTGGCAAAAAAGCAGGATGGGGGGGACTGAATTTTGGGTAAAAAAAACCTGCGCATCTGCGCAGGTCGGTGCAAGAAGAGAAGTACGTAATCGTACTAAAAAATTCTCACCAATCAATACCTCTGGGATAATCAGAGTATCAATCAGATTGGTGAATCCTCCAGCGATCAATCGCAACAGCTAATCGCAAAGTGTAACCAAAGGTTTGGATTCATCCTTTCCATTTTCAATTGCCTGTGACGTGCTGTGTAACTTTTTCACACCGTACCCCCTTTCGCATCACATTTGCAGCAGACGACCCGCGCTTAACCTTGAACAACACTGGGTTTTCCGTAACACTGAACAGGTGTAACCGTTTTCCCTCTTAAAAGGCATGTTATGGCGACAATTAAGGATGTGGCCCGGATGGCAGGTGTTTCTGTTGCCACCGTTTCCCGGGTTATCAATAACTCTCCCAAAGCCAGCGAAGCCTCACGTCAGGCGGTATTTTCCGCCATGGAAACGCTCAGCTATCACCCGAACGCCAACGCCCGCGCGCTGGCGCAGCAGTCGACGGAAACCGTTGGCCTGGTGGTCGGCGATGTGTCCGATCCGTTCTTTGGTGCGATGGTCAAAGCCGTTGAACAGGTGGCCTATCACACCGGAAATTTCTTATTAATTGGCAATGGCTACCATAACGAGAAAAAAGAGCGCCAGGCCATTGAGCAATTGATTCGCCATCGCTGTGCGGCGCTGGTTGTCCATGCCAAAGTGCTGCCCGATGAAGAACTGATCGGATTGATGAAACAGATCCCCGGCATGGTGTTGATCAACCGGATCGTGGCCGGTTTTGAAAAACGCTGCGTGGCGCTCGACGATCGTTACGGCGCCTGGCTCGCCACCCGCCATTTGATCCAACAGGGTCATACCCGAATTGGCTATCTCTGTTCAAACCACGCCATTTCCGACGCCGAAGATCGTTTGCAGGGCTATTACGATGCGCTGAAAGAGAGCGGTTTGCCGTGCAATGAGCGGCTGGTGACGTTCGGCGAGCCGGATGAAAGCGGCGGCGAACAGGCAATGACTGAACTGCTGGGGCGCGGCAAAAACTTTACCGCCGTTGCTTGCTACAACGACTCGATGGCCGCGGGGGCGATGGGCGTGCTGAATGACAACGGCATTGATGTGCCGGGAGAAATTTCACTGATTGGGTTTGATGACGTGCTGATTTCACGGTACGTGCGTCCGCGTCTGACCACCGTGCGCTATCCGATTGTCACCATGGCGACTCAGGCTGCCGAACTGGCGCTGGCGCTGGCCGATAAACGCCCGCTGCCAGAAATTACGCACTTGTTTAGCCCGACGCTGGTACGCCGTCATTCGGTGATTTCACCAGTGGAAACGCAAAGCTCATAGCGATACAGATGCACGGTGGTGGCCGGATACTCGATGCCATCACCGATGTACTGCCAGCCAAAACGCTCGTAGAAATCACGACACGCCGAATAGAGATGCAGCTGCGAATAGCCTTTGCCGCGAGCGTAGTCAATCACATGCGCCTGCAACATGCCCGCAATGCCCTGCCCTCGCACCGATTCATCGACATACAGCGCCGCCATCCACGGGAAAAGATCCTGACGGCTGATCAGATCGCAACGCCATAAACCCACGGTCGCCAACAGCGTGTCGCCGTCGGTCAGTACAAAGGTGAGCGGGAGCGCATCGGGCGTCTGGCTGTGCTCAATGATACTGGCGAAGAACTCGCGCGGCATCGCCACGCCGCCAAACGCCTGCCAGAGCCAGTCGATGACCTGGCGGCTGTGCTGCGGTACGTCATGCAGCGGCTGGATTTTCACACCAATTTCCCCTGAAAAATGGGTACGGATTCAAACAGGTAGCCGTCGAAATCTGGCGCATCCTCGTCAGAGAGTTCCAACAGGCTGTTTTTCACGTTCTCGAGGTGCTGCCACGTTGCCTGCCAGGCCCCCATCACGTCGCGACGGCGCAGCGCCGCCAGAATGGTTTGCCGGTCGCCGAGCCACTTCAGGCGGTAGGCGCGGCTGGCAATGTGCGCGTTAAACTGCTGCCACAGCGGGCTGCTGTCCATTTGCAGCCAGATTTTCTCAACGGTGGTCAGCAGCATCTGGTTTTGCGTCGCGCCAGCCAGCACCAGGTGGAACATTTTACTGTTGTCCTGGGTGGTGTCGTTGGCCGCAATCGCGCGCTGTTCCTGCTCGATTATCCGCTTGAGATTGTCGATGTCAGCCCGGGTGGCCATTTTCGCGGCGAAGGCCGCAATGTTGCTTTCAAGCAGCTGACGCGCCTGCAAAATCTCAAACGGCCCGACGTCGCTGTTCAGCATCTGCTCTTCTTCGCTGTCGTTTTCCTGCGGAATACGCATCACGTACACGCCCGATCCCTGGCGAATATCCACGGTTCCCTGCAACTCCAGCATCAGCAGCGCTTCACGCACGATAGTCCGGCTGACGCCATACTTTTCCGCAATGTTACGCTCGGGCGGCAGCCGGGAACCCACCGGGTAAAGGCCCTGCATAATCTGGGCACGCAAATCTTCACCAATTTCCTGGTAAGGTTTTTTTTCCGGCGGAACAACGGCCTTTTCCACAATATCACCTGTGTCTGCTTGCGGGTGGATGCACAGACCGCCGCTCCTGGCGGTCTGACCGGCGGCTATAGTAGCAAAATTCATGCAACTGCAGGAGCGCCGCTATTTCAGTTCATCGTCGACGTTGAGCGTGAGCGTCCGGGAATCACGCAGCCTGCGGAACCAGCTCGCGGATTTTTTCGCCCGCCGCGCCCGGTTGTTGGCGAGGTCAATTTCAATCAGCCCATAGCGGTTCTTGAAGGCGTTCATCGGCGAGACGTTATCGGTAAATGCCCACAGCATATAGCCGTGGCAGTTGGCGCCGTCCTGTTTCGCCCGCAGCGTCTGCCAGAGGTGCTCGCTAATGAAATTGATGCGGTAGTCGTCTTCAATCACGCCATCGCTGTTGCGGAACTGGCCTTCGTTTTCAATGCCCATCCCGCTTTCCGCCACGAACCACGGAATATTGCGGTACTCATTTTTGATGCGCATCGCCATGTCGTACACGATTTGCGGGTAGATTTCCCAGCCGCGGGATTTGTTCATCCGCCGCCCCGGCAGTTCGAACGGCTCGTAGTAATACGCCGGATGGAACGGGGTTTCCGGATACCACGCGCGCGACGGCGCTTTGACACGATGCGGGTAATAGAGATTGATCCCCAGCTCGTCGACGGTGTTCTCGCGGATAATCTCCAGCTCTTCTTCGGTGTGATCCCACGCCACATGGTGCTGTTCCAGCAGGGTGATAAGCTCTGCTGGATACTCACCTTTCACCATCGGATCGAGAAACACCCGGTTGTAGAACAGGTCATAGCGTTCGGCGGCCCGCACATCATGCACCGCCCGCGAGCGCGGGTACGTCACTTCCGGATTCAGAATACAGCCCACGCTGCCGCGATAACCTTTGTGACGGAACAGCTTCACCACCCGCGCCGTCGCCAGCACTTTGTGGTGATTCCACTGCATCCAGGTACCGGTGTTTTGCTCGTACGGCCAGCGCAGCGCATCGAGATAGACCCGGGTTTGCACCACGATCGGTTCGTTAAAGGTGAACCAACGCGTCACTTTATGGTGATAGCGTTCGAAGACTTTCTCGACGTAGCCCACGAAAAGGTCGACTACTTTTTTCGACGCCCAGCCGCCGTAGGTTTCCAGCAAATAGCCCGGCAGCTCGTAGTGTTCGAGGCAAATCATCGGCGTGATGCCGTTGGCGTTCAGCTCGTCAAACAGCGCGTCGTAATAGGCGGCGTACTCTTCATCGACGGTGACGTTTTCGTAATCGGTGAGGAAGCGCGACCAGTTAATCGAGGTGCGATAGTGGGTCAGCCCCGCCTGTTTCATTAACGCCACATCTTCGCGAAAACGGTTGATGAAATCAGTGGCGACCGCCGGGCCGTAACCGTCGTGCCAGACGTGCCTGTCATTTTTGTACCAGAGATCGGGCCAGGAATCCTGCCCCTCTTTTTTGCCGCTCCAGCCTTCCGTTTGCCATGCGGAAGCCGCCGCGCCGAGAATAAAATCCTGTGGAATCGTGATCGTTTTCTGACTCATAGCGTCCTCATGCGTTCTCGGTAGCTTGTTGCTGCGCCTGTAACTGCGCCTGCTCGGCACGGCGGGAGGCGATTTTCACGAATGGCAGATAAATAATGATCGAGGTGACAATACAGACCAGCTGGGTGATCACCGCGCCCATGGAACCGGCGGTCGACAGCCAGGCGTTGATCAACGGCGGCGTGGTCCACGGCACCATCACCACAGCTTTACCGGCAAACCCGGCGGCGGTGGCGAAGTAGCCGATGGAGCCGGTGACCAGCGGGGTGATGATGAACGGGATCGCCAAAATCGGGTTGAGCATAATCGGCATGCCGAAAATCACCGGTTCGTTAATGTTGAACAGGCCAGGGCCAATCGACAGCTTAGCGATTTCCTTCATCTCTTTGCGTTTGCTGGCGATCATCACCGCAATCAGCAGGCCAATCGTCAGGCCGGACCCGCCGATACTCATGTACACATCCCAGAACGGCATGGTGATGATGTTTGGCACCTCTTTACCCTGCTCGAAGGCGCTCATGTTGACGGTGATCGCCCCTAACAAAAGCGGCTCGCGAATAGGCTTGATCATCTGATTACCGTGAATGCCGATCACCCAAAACAGCTGAGCGACAAACATCAGCAGCAGAATGCCCGGCAGGCTTTGCATCACGCGTTCCAGCGGCTGCTGCACCACCTGATACACCGCATCATAAAGATACATGCCGGTCAGCTGATGGAACACGAAGCCAAAAGTGGCAATAGCGGTGGTGGTGATGATCGCCGGGATCAGCGCGGAAAACGACGCTGAGACGTTCGGCGGCACGGTATCCGGCATTTTGATCTTCAGGCCTGGACGCTTTTCCAGCCAGCAGTAGACTTCAACCGACAGAATCGCGATGAACATGCCGAGGAACAGGCTGCGGGTGTCAGAGAACTGACGCAGCAGAACGTCTTTTACCTGGTGCATTTGCCCGTCGACCATCATTTCGACGGTGGTCGGCGTCACACAGATAAAGCAAATCACCGCCAGCAGGCCGGGGAACAGCGTTTTGATGCCGTTGATGCGACCCAGTTCGATGCCGATTAAAAACACCGCGCCGATGTTAAGAAAGTTAAGCGTGGCGTAGTTGATCGCCCCGGTTATCGGCTTGAGCGCCGCCAGGAATGACAGGGACTGGAAGCTGGCGAGACCGTTTTTTGGGTCCAGCACCATGTTGGAAATCAGTACTGAAAAGGCGCCGACGATGATCACCGGCATGAGGGTTATAAAGGAGGATTTGATCGCCATGATATAGCGGTAGCTATTGAATTTTGTGGCGAAACTTCCCAGAGCATCGATGAGCTTTTCCTGAAATGCCATAAAGGTGATACCTCAAATGTGGGCTTTTATCAAAATGGGTTTACAGCCTTGGTCCATTTGGCATACCAAAAATAGCGATGTGTCGGACAAAGTTCTGTGACTGAGGTCTCACAGAGCAATGTGGTATTCCAAATAAATACCAATTTGCCACATTGGCATACCACGTAGTTTTTGCAGGGGTATTTCAGCGAAGCGCTGTCAAAAGCGTGATCGCGATGGTTATTTGTAACGAACGCAGAAGATATGCCCCTGAATGTCTGTGATAAACTGCAACCATCATGGCGTATCAGGAATCAACAATGGCAACAATGCTGGATGTCTCACTACGCGCTGGCGTGTCGAAAGCGACCGTTTCCCGCGTACTGAACGGCACAGGTCAGGTCAAAGAAAGCACCCGTAAGCAGGTGTATAAAGCCATGGAAGACCTGGGGTATCGCCCGAATTTTTTGGCGCGTTCCCTGGCAAATCGCACCAGTAACAGCATCGGCCTGGTGGTCTCGACGTTTGATGGTTTTTACTTCGGACGCCTGCTACAACAGGCTTCGCGTCAGACGGAAACCCACGGTAAACAGCTGATCGTTACCGACGGTCACGACACGCCGGAACGGGAAGAACAGGCGGTGCAAATGCTCGCTGACCGCCAGTGCGACGCCATTGTGCTCTACACCCGCTTTATGAGCGAAAAGGCGATCATGAAGCTGATCAACTCCATCGACATGCCGGTGGTGGTGATCAACCGCGACGTCAGTCAGGCCCGGGATCGCTGCGTGTTCTTCGAACAGCAGGACGCCGCATTTCAGGCGGTGGAATACCTGATTTCTCAGGGCCATCGCGATATCGCCTGTATTACCGTGCCGATTCACACGCCAACCGGTAAAGCGCGTTTGCAGGGCTACCGTAGCGCGCTGGAAAAGCACGGCATCGCCTGGGATCCTGACAAAGTGAAATACGGGGATTCGGGAATGACGCGCGGCTATGAGTTGTGCCAGCAGCTGCTGGAAGAGAACGTAACGTTCAGCGCGCTGTTTGCCTGTAACGATGATATGGCGTTAGGGGCGTCGAAGGCGTTGCATCAGGCGGGTTTGAGAATTCCGCAGGATATTTCCCTGTTCGGATTTGATGATGCCCCCAGCGCAAAATGGCTTGAGCCGGGGCTTTCAACAGTCTATTTGCCTATCGACAACATGATAACGACGGCTATCGATCAGGCCATTAAACTCGCCAACGATTTGCCTATCGAAACCCTGCCGCCGTTCACCGGAAAACTGGTGCTGCGCGAATCGGTCACGACAGGCCCGTTTTATCAGAACAGTTCCAGCGCCAGCAGTTCCTGAATGGTCTGACGACGACGGATAAGCCGCGCGCTGCCGTTGTCGTACAGCACTTCCGGCAGCAGCGGACGGCTGTTGTAGTTGGAAGACATCGACGCGCCGTACGCCCCGGTATCATGCAGCACCAGATAATCACCCGGCACCACCTGCGGCAGCTCACGCGTTTCCACTTTCCCGCCTTCCTGCTGGGTAAATACGTCACCGGATTCACACAGCGGACCTGCCACCACGGTTTCGACCAACGCCGCCTGTGCCAAATCGCGACCGTCTCCCGCCAGAGCGGAAATATGGTGATAGCTGCCGTACATCGATGGGCGCATCAAATCGTTAAAGCCTGCGTCAATCAGCACAAAGTGGCGGCTGCCCATATTTTTCACACTGCGCACCTGCGCCACCAGCACGCCGGATTCCGCCACCAGGAAACGCCCCGGCTCGATTTCCAGCTTCACCGGATGACCAAGATGCTGCGCAATTTGCTCGCGAGCGGCATTCCACAGGCCGAAATAGTGCTGGGTATCAATGGTTTCATCGTCATAACGGTAAGGAATCGACAAGCCGCCACCGGCTGAGATGGCTTCCAGATCCTGCCCAAACTCAACAACCTGACGCACCATCGCGCCGCACACTTGCTCCAGATGACCGTAGTCCACGCCGGATCCGATGTGCATGTGAATGCCCACCAACGTCAGCTGGTAACGCTGAATCACTTCCAGCGCATCGGGTAAATCGCTGTACCAGATCCCATGCTTGCTGTTTTCACCGCCGGTATTGGTTTTCTGGCTGTGACCGTGGCCAAAGCCCGGGTTTACGCGCAGCCACACGCGATGGCCCGGCGAGACTTCCCCGAGCTGCGCCAGCATATCCACCGAACCGGCGTTTACCGGAATTTGCAGTTCGGCCACGCGGGCGAGCGTCGCTTCGTCAATCATATCGGCGGTGAATACGATGTCGTCCGGGTGCGTCTCAGGATCGTATCCCGCCGCCAGCGCACGCTCGATTTCACCCAATGAAACGGAATCCACCTTCACGCCCTGCTCGCGCATCAGGCGCAGAATGTGAATATTGGAGCAGGCTTTTTGCGCAAAACGCACCACGTCGAACTGGCTCAGCTGCGCAATTTGCTGGCGGATAATCGCCGCATCGTAAACCCATACCGGACAGCCAAACTCGGCCGGCAGGCGCAGCAGGTTCTCAGCATTGAGGTCGGTGTCAGTCGTATTCAGTGGGCGTGGCATGGTGAACTCCGGTGTGTTTGCTTTTAACCGATTACGCCACAGCGCCAGTCGAATAAAAAATATCGTTTTATCCGGACTTCATGCAAAATTGATATAGATAACGTAATGAAAGGAGTTGCCATGCCCGCCGTGAATTTGCGCCACATCGAAATTTTTCATGCGGTGATGACCACGGGCAACCTGACGGAAGCCGCGACGATGCTGCACACCTCTCAGCCAACCGTCAGCCGTGAGCTGGCCAGGCTTGAGAAAGTGCTGGGCCTCAAACTGTTTGAGCGCAATCGCGGGCGTTTGCACCCCACGGTGCAAGGGCTGCGGCTGTTCGAAGAGGTGCAGCGCTCGTGGTACGGACTGGACAGAATTCTCAGCACAGCGGAAAGCCTGCGGGAATTTCGTCAAGGCGAGCTGTCGGTGGTGTGTCTGCCAGTGTTTTCGCAGTCTTTTCTGCCGGCGTTGTTGCAGCCGTTTTTGGCGCGCTATCCGGACGTCAGTCTGCAAATTGTGCCGCAGGAATCCCCGCTGCTGGAAGAGTGGCTATCGGCCCAGCGTCACGACTTGGGGCTGACAGAAACGCTGCATACGCCGCCGGGCACCGAGCGTACGCCGCTGCTGAGTATGAATGAAGTGTGCGTGCTACCTGCGGCACATCCGTTGGCTGAGAAAACGGTCCTCACGCCGCAGGATTTCGAAGGCCAGAATTACATCAGCCTGTCGAGAACGGACAGCTATCGCCAGCTGCTCGACGGCCTGTTTGCAGAACACGGCGTGCACCGGCGGATGGTGGTGGAAACCCACAGCGCGGCATCCATTTGCGCGATGGTGCGAGCAGGCGTGGGGATTTCGGTCGTGAACCCGTTTACCGCGCTGGATTACGCCTATGGCGGGGATAACAGTGGGATTGCGATCCGCCGCTTCAGCGTGGACGTGCCGTTCACCGTCAGCCTGATTCGCCCGCTGCATCGCCCCGGCTCCGCGCTGGTCGATGCTTTTATCGCGCATCTGCAAAACGGCGTGCCGTCGCTGGTCACGCCGCTGGAACAGACGCTCAACCGCGTCAGGAAAGGATAAAGTCGACGGCGTCAGAGGCGTGCAACGCCGCCGTATCAAACACCGGAACGGGGCTGCGTTCTGCCGGTACCAGCAGACCGATCTCGGTACAGCCAAAGGTGACGCCCTCGGCGCCCTCACCGACCAGACGTTCAATCACCTGTAAATAGTAAGCGCGCGATGCCTCGGTGAATTTACCCAGGCACAGTTCTTCAAAGATAATCTGGTTGATGCGGGTGCGCTCATCGGCCTCGGGGATTAGGGTGTTCAGCGAAAATGCCTGCTCGAGGCGTCCCCGATAAAAATCCTGTTCCATGGTGTAGCGCGTGCCCAGCAGCGCCACGTTTTTAACGCCCTGCTTTTCAATCGCGCGCCCGGTGGCATCCGCGATATGCAAAAACGGCACGCCGCAGCGCAGTTCAATGTGTGAGGCCACTTTGTGCATGGTATTGGTACAAAGCACGATACCTTCGGCACCGATACTTTCCAGATTTGCCGCCGCGTCAGCCAGGATCTCACCCGCTTTATCCCATTGACCCGATGACTGACAGGTTTCTATTTCCTGAAAATCAACGCTGTGCATGAGGATCTTCGCCGAATGCAGGCCGCCCAGACGCTGTTTGATCCCTTCATTAATCAGACGATAGTAAGGGATCGTCGATTCCCAGCTCATGCCGCCAAGCAGGCCAATCGTTTTCATGGCATATCCTATTTCTGTGTTTTCGACAGTGAAACAGAGATGTGATCAACTTTCCACTTCTCCATACAGATGTTTTCATTTCTGGCAGGCTGCGATAAGTTGAATGAAACAACGTTTCACTCTGAGGTTCACACTATGTTTGTGCAGCACAAAGACACCGTCCTTGAAGATTTAGGCAACGGCGTAAGCCGTCGTATCCTGGCGCATGGCGGTAAAATGATGGCGGTAGAAGTGCATTTTGATACTGGGGCCGTGGGCCCGATGCACAATCATCCTCACGAGCAACTGACCACCGTGCTGTCCGGCGAATTTGAATTTACCATTGGCGAGGAAACGCAGGTTGTTCGTGCAGGGGACACCCTCTACAAAGCGCCCCATGTGATGCACGGCTGCGTATGCCTGAAAGCGGGCGTCCTGCTCGATACTTTTACGCCCATACGTGAAGATTTTCTGTCATAAAAAAAGAGGAGATTTCTCTCCTCTTTCCTGTAACCCCTTTGAACTCGGTAAACGTGCGCTTATGCCACTTTTTCCTCGAGCAGCATTGGCGCTATACGAGATTCACGAGCGTGCTGGAACAACACCACGCCACAGCTCATCATCCCGCCAAGCAGCGCCGCCAGCAGCACAATCAGCGATTTTCCTGGACCGTCTTTTTTCACCGGCAAGGACGGGGCCAGCTGGTAGTTAACGACCGGGAACTGAAGGTTCTGAATATTCAGCTGCTCAATCTGTTTCAAGCGATATTCACGGTTCAGAATTTCGGCATTCAGCTCGGAGACATCGTTCATGGCTTTTTCGATTTCCAGTTTCTTATTGATCCCGTCGGTGCCGAGAGTCACGGAGAAATCCGGATCGTCTTTTATCGTCTGGCCGTTGCTGTACACCGGCTTATTAATTCCAGCCGCTTTTGCCACCTGCAAAGAATAATTCAGCCGTTTTATTTTGGTCTCTTTTTCATATTCCAGCTTCGCACGATCCAGCTCCAGACGCTGTTTTTCAACCTGGATTTTCATCTCCACGGTTTCGCTGATATTCATCATCGTCTGTTTGACCACTTTATCCGCGACGAACTTCATGTATCCGGCCAGAATACTTTGTGTTTCTTCAGGCTGTGGACCGGTAAAAGAAAGCGTCCAGGAGTGATACGGCGTGGTGGGTTCTTTTTTATTGCTCGCATCATCCACGGCTTTCATTTTCTCAGAGACCGCCACCACGGCGCGATACAGCTCCGCGGGTTCAACGTCGACCCCTTCAAACTGGCTCATCAGCTGCGGCGACGATTTAACGAACTCTTCCAGCATCACGGAGGAGTTAAATTTCTTGATGAACAGATTGAAAATGCTACTGCTGTCGACGTTGATATCCACGCCCAGAACCTGCACCTTGGCGATCAGCGTATTGAGCGGCACCAGTTGGGTCCGCTCGGCCGGGGTGATCACCGAGCTGCTGGTCCATTTTTGAGGCAGAAAGAAGCTGATCGCCAACGCCATCAGAGCAAAGCAAAAGACGGTTCCCAGGATCCGTTTTTTCGCGCGCCAGAGAATGTCGACGAGCGCCAGAAGATCGATTTCTTGCCCATTGGCAGGAACATTGTCAGGACGGGGGAAAGGAATAATAGCGTCCGATTGCGGTTTAATATCCATGGTTGACATAGTGTGAGGATCGTTGCGTAGAGAGGTAATTTTAATCCAATATATCCCTATAAGAATTTTCTGAAAACCTTTAATTACAGAAAATCCACTAATGCATCCTATTCCAGGGCTAGCACCCTGCTTTTCTGGGCTCTGGACGACACCTACGCAAATACGTAGTTGATTAACACGATTAATTGTATTACTGAAAATTTACCGTCTTTGAAGAAAAAGGCCGTGGTGGGGAAGAAAATGCGCGTAATTCCGTTAATCGATTAGCCCCTAATATATTTCTCTCATGAATATAAAAAACCCCGCTATTCAGCAGGGTTATCATTCAAAACCTTTGGCCTTATCGTGCCAACCAGCCGCCGTCTACCGCGACGGTATAACCGTTGATGTAGTCTGAGGCGCTGGAAGCCAGGAATACGACCGGCCCCATCAGGTCAGAAGGTAAACCCCAGCGGCCAGCGGGGATGCGGTCGAGGATTTCGGCACTGCGTTGTTCATCGGCGCGCAGCATTTGCGTGTTATTGGTCGCCATGTAACCCGGCGCAATCGCATTCACGTTGATGCCGTGTTTTGCCCATTCGTTGGCCAGCAGACGGGTGACGCCCATCACGCCGCTTTTCGATGCGGTGTAAGACGGCACGCGGATCCCGCCCTGGAAAGAGAGCATGGAGGCGATGTTGATAATTTTGCCGCCGTTGCCCTGGCTGATGAAGTGCTTCGCCGCTGCCTGCGCCATGAAGAACACGGCTTTAATATTCAGGTTCATGACGTCATCCCAGTCTTTCTCGCTGAACTCGATCGCGTCCTGACGACGAATCAAACCGGCGTTATTGACCAGAATATCAATATGACCCAACTCGGTCACCGCGCGCTCCAGCAGTTGAGGAATGCCGTCGATATTACGCAGATCGGCGGTCAGGCTCAGGAAGCGACGGCCGCGAGCAGTGACTTGCTCCATCGTTTCGGTCGGCTCGACGATGTTAATGCCGACGATATCGCAGCCCGCTTCCGCCAGACCAATCGCCATGCCCTGCCCTAAACCGGTATCACAGCCGGTGACCACTGCGACTTTGCCTGCCAGAGAGAAAGTGTCGAGAATCATAGTAAGTCCTTATTCATTTAGCGCCTGTTTCGGACAGGCAAGATTATTGGCTGTCCGCGCCCTAGCGCAGATCCTTCACAGCAACGTGGTCCATATCATCGAAGACCTGGTTTTCGCCGACCATACCCCAGATGAATGTGTACGCCTGAGTACCCACGCCTGAGTGAATAGACCAGCTCGGTGAAATCACCGCCTGCTCGTTGTGCATCACGATATGGCGCGTTTCCTGCGGCTGTCCCATCATGTGGAACACGCACGCGTCATCGGCCATGTTGAAATAGAAATAGACTTCCATCCGGCGCTCATGGGTGTGGCACGGCATGGTGTTCCACAGATTGCCCGGATCCAGTTCGGTCAGGCCCATGCTGAGCTGGCAGGTTTCCAGCACGTCAGGCACGAAGTATTTATTGATAGTGCGACGGTTGCTGGTGAGGTTATCGCCAAGCGTCACCGGTGCCACATCGGCAGGGGTCACTTTTTTGGTCGGGAAAGTGCTGTGTGCTGGCGCGCAGTTGTAGTAAAACTTCGCCGGTTTTGCCGGATCGACGCTGGCGAACACCACTTCTTTCGCACCCTTGCCGACATACAGCGCATCGCGATGGCCGATTTCATAGCACTTGCCGTCGACCGTGATGGTGCCCGGCCCGCCAATATTAATCACGCCCAGCTCGCGGCGTTCGAGGAAATAGCTGACGCCCAGCTGCTTGCCTACTTCACCACCGACGGAGACAGTCTTCGCGACCGGCATAATTCCGCCCACGATGATGCGGTCGATATGGCTGTAAACCATGGTGTATTCATCCGCGACAAATACTTTTTCAACTAAAAATTCGTTGCGCAGGCCCTGAGTATCGAGGGTTTTGGCGTGCGCGCTGTGGATGCTTTGTCTGATGTCCACGTTAACCTCCAGCAAGAGTGATTCATTTTGAAAAGCGGTTTTGCTTTTCCGTTGAGGCCATCTTAGCCCTCTGCCAGAGTCTTTTCAATTGCAAATAAAACAGTGTTTCATTTTTTCTGCATTTAAATACCAGAAATGCAAAAGCGATCACGTTCCGGGGTTATAGCCCGTTACTGTGATTACATAAATAATATTAAAAACAGAGAGTTAATGCAGGAAGGGAAATGCTGTAGGCCCGGTCAGCGAAGCGCCACCGGGCAATCGAGAAAGGAGACGTTAATCGCGCTCGACAGCCAGCGCCACGCCCTGCCCGCCGCCAATGCACAGCGTGGCCAGCCCTTTGCGGGCATCGCGCTTGATCATCTCATGCACCAGAGACACCAGAATACGGCAGCCGGATGCGCCAATCGGATGGCCCAACGCAATCGCCCCCCCGTTGACGTTGACGCGTGTTTCATCCCACTCCAGCACTTTGCCGACCGAAATCGCCTGCGCGGCAAATGCTTCATTGGCTTCAATCAGATCAACGTCGTTCAGCTGCCAGCCCACACGCTCCAGGCAACGACGCGTGGCGTAAACCGGGGCGATGCCCATTAACGCAGGGTCAACGCCGACGCTGGCGAATGCGCGAATCCGCGCCAGAATCGGCAGATTCAACGCCATCGCTTTGGATTCACTCATCATCATCACCGCCGCCGCGCCGTCGTTGATGGACGATGCGTTGCCCGCAGTGACCGAGCCGAGCGTGTCGAACGCCGGCATCAGACACGCCAGCCCTTCGGCGCTGGCGTCGGTGCGCGGCTGCTCATCGGTATCCACCACCTGAGCCAACCCGTTTTTCTGCAAATTGACTACCGGTACGATTTCATCGCGGAAACGGCCGGAATCAATCGCCCGTCGTGCCTTCTGCTGCGAGCTGAGCGCCCAGGCGTCCTGCAATTCACGCGAAATGCCGTATTCACGCGCCAGGTTTTCCGCCGTCACGCCCATGTGATAATCATTGAACGCATCCCACAGCCCGTCGTGAACCAGGCTGTCGAGAAGCTGACTGTTACCCAGCTGCGCCCCGGTGCGGCTGTCGGTTAATACGTGCGGTGCGCGACTCATGTTTTCCTGGCCACCAGCAATCACCACATCGGCTTCGCCGCACTGAATAGCCTGGGTCGCCAGATGCAGCGCCTTGAGGCCCGAGCCGCAAACGTCGTTGATGGTTATCGCAGAAACGGTATTGGGCAAACCGCCTTTGATCGCAGACTGGCGCGCAGGGTTTTGCCCGGCGCCTGCCGTCAGCACCTGTCCGAGGATCACCTCATCCACTTCCATAGGGTCCAGTCCGGTGCGTTCCACCAGCGCTTTCACCACCACACTTCCCAGCTCTACTGCCGTAAAGCGCGACAGTGCGCCCTGGAAACAACCAATGGGCGTTCGAACTGCACCTACGATAACGACGTCTTTCATCCCGACCTCAGCGCAAATAATCAGCGCTATAGTAGAGTATTGTTATCAACAATTATCGTAATTGTTTAAAAAAAGTGAGTTTTATCACAAAGGAAATGCCCGTCATATAACATTCATTTTACCTCTGAGGGCTAACCCCAATTCTCCCTCCCCCGCCCTGGTTGAAATAAGGTAAACTCGCCGCTGTTTTTTAGTTATCCGGTTTAAATATTCAAAAAATGTCAAAATTATGGTCAAAAGACGAAACCCTATGGAGTTTCGCGTTATATGGCACTGCGGTGGGTGCGGGCACCTTGTTCCTGCCGATTCAGTTAGGCTCCGCAGGGGCGATGGTGCTCCTGATTACGGCCCTGGTCGCATGGCCGTTAACCTACTGGCCGCACCGCGCGCTGTGTCGTTTTATTCTCTCCGCTAACTTGCCTGCCAACGTCGGGATCACCGGCGCGGTGAACCACTATTACGGCAAGAAAATCGGCAATCTGATCACCGCCCTGTACTTCATCGCCTTCTTTGTGGTGGTGCTGATTTACGCGGTCGCCATTACCAACTCCCTTACTGAACAGCTGGCGCAGCATATTACGGTAACGCTCGGCGTGCGGATGCTGGTCAGTCTGGCGGTGGTGCTGGTATTGAACCTGATTTTCCTGATGGGCCGCCACGCCACGCTAAAAGTGATGGGCTTCCTGGTGTTCCCGCTGATTGGCTACTTCCTGTTCCTGTCGCTGTATCTGACCGGATCCTGGCAACCGGCGATGTTCAGCGGCCAGCTGACGTTCACCCCGCACACACTGCATCAGGTGTGGATCTCAATCCCCGTGATGGTTTTCGCTTTTAGCCATACGCCAATTATCTCGACTTTCGCCATCGACAGACGCGAAAAGTTCGGCGATGAGGCAATGGATAAATGCAAAAAAATTATGCGGGTTGCCTATCTCATCATCTGCCTGAGCGTACTGTTCTTCGTGATCAGCTGCCTGCTGGCGATTCCGGAAGGCTACATCACCAACGCCAAAAACGAGGGGGTGACGATCCTATCCGCGCTGGCGATGATGCCTGCGGCACCGCACTGGCTGGCGGTCTCCGGCATTATTGTGGCTATCGTGGCGATGTCGAAATCGTTCCTTGGCACCTATTTTGGGGTGATTGAAGGGGCGAGTGAAATCGTGCGGGCGACGCTGAACCAAGCGGGCATACGTAAAAGCCGCGCCTTCAACCGTGCGACCTCGATTCTGCTGGTGTCCACCCTGACCTTCGTGGTGTGCTGCATTAACCCGAACGCCATCTCGATGATTTATGCCATCAGCGGCCCGCTGATTGCGATGATCCTGTTCATCATGCCAACGCTCTCCACCTACCTGATCCCGGCCCTCAAGCCGTATCGCTCGGTCGGCAGCTTTATCACCCTGATTGTCGGTTTGCTCTGCGTCTCGGTGATGTTCTTCGGCTAATCTCTGTTGCGGCAGGCGACTGCCGCACATTCCGTTAAACTTTCTTACCCACTTTCTTCAGGCAATCGGTTTACACTTATCCGCTACAGCCATTATGAGGAAACGAATATGTCCAGCGTTAAACAGTCCGGCAGCTTTACTCTTGGCAATCGCGAAATTTGGCGTTTGGGTTATGGCGCGATGCAGCTCGCCGGTCCGGGTGTGTTTGGCCCGCCGAAAGACCCTGAGATGGCGGTAAAAGTCCTGCAGGCTGCGCTCGACGCCGGCGTGAACCATATTGATACCTCCGATTTCTACGGCCCGCACGTGACCAATCAGCTGATCAAAAAAGCGCTGCATCCGTATCCGCAAGAATTAACCATCGTGACCAAAGTCAGCGCCCGTCGTGATGAACAAGGGAACTGGCTGCCCGCGCTATCTGCGCCAGAGCTGACACAGGCCGTCGAAGACAACTTGCGTAACCTCGGTCTGGATGTGCTGGACGTGGTCAACCTGCGCAGCATGATTAGCGTGCATGGCCCGGCAGAAGGTTCGCTGGAAGCACCGCTGGAAACGCTGATCAAGCTGAAAGACCGGGGCCTGATTCGCCATATCGGTCTGAGCAACGTCACCGCAAAACAGGTCGAAGACGGCATGAAAATGACCGACATCGCCTGCGTGCAGAACTTCTATAACGTGGCAAACCGTCACGATGACGCGCTGATCGACAGCCTTGCGGCGAAGAACATT
>Ga0079104_1000264_pt1 | contig 69508 bp, 63 predicted proteins | sample MedtruBG_FD_76829 | JGI IMG/M metagenome (GOLD analysis project Ga0079104, IMG submission 76829) | Root nodule microbial communities of legume samples collected from California, USA - Medicago truncatula BG | ecosystem: Host-associated > Plants > Roots > Nodule | place: USA: California...
AAAAAAAAAAAAAAAAAAAAAAAAAAAAAAAAAAAGAATTTCATACTAACCTTTTACTTCTGTACAAATCTCAATCAAAAATCCATTTAAATCACGTGCGTAGGCTACAATTTGTCCCCACGGTTTTTCTACAGGTTCAGAAACTATAACGGCGCCAAAAGAAGTTGCTTTTTGCAAAACTTCTGGAACATTATCAGTTATAAAACCAATTTCTATCGCAAAAGGTTTGTCTTCTAAGCTGCTTTCAATAAAACCTTCAGGAATATTTTTTGATGCTAATTTTTTCGAAGCAAACGAAAGTGTCGTTTCTCCTGTAACTAATTCGCCGTAATCATTATCTGGCGAGATAAATTTTCTCGAAAACCCAAATGCATTTTCATAAAACTCAATCGACTCCTTGACATTTTCGACGTATAAAATTGTATATCCAAACTTTATCATTTTTTCTATTATTTAAGTATACCTAAATATAGGAAATTTAACTGATTTCTAATAGAACATTATATTTTTCTAAACTGGCCAAATCTTCGATAGAATTTACTTTGGCTAATTTTTCATGTTCTTCAACTTCTTTTCTGACTTCGATATGTTTTATTGCTTTTCTGAAACGGCGTACTTCTTCTAAATTTGACAAGATTAATCCGGGAACCTGAACGCTTTTTCCTTCTTTATCTTTGGCAACCATTGTAAAATAAGATGAATTGCAATGTTTAATAACTCCCGTCTGAATATTTTCTGCTTCTACACGAATTCCGACAACCATAGAACTTCTTCCGACATAATTTACAGAAGCTTTCATAGTTACTAATTCGCCAACTTCAATTGGCTTCAGAAAGTTTACGGTATCTACAGAGGCGGTTACACAATAATTGCCGCTGAATTTTGACGCCGACGCAAAAGCAATCTGATCTAATAATTGTAAAATATATCCTCCGTGAATTTTCCCGCTAAAGTTGGTATGCGAAGGCAACATTAATTCTGATATACTAACTTTTGATGATGAAACGGGTTTGAAATCTGTACTCATGTTTTGTTTTGGTATTTTTTGATTAGTTGTATGCTTATTTTTTTTTAAACACATAGAAACATAGATTTGATTTTCCTTGAAAAAGATCAAAGAAAGAAACTAGTTTCTAACACATAGCTATGTGAGATATTTTTTTGCCACAGATTAAAAGATTAGAAAAGGATTAGAATCCGTGTTAATCTGTGAAATCTGTGTTTTTTTTTAAACACATAGAAACATAGATTTTATTTTTTTTGAAAAGAAATTGGAAAGAAACTAGTTTCTAAAACATAGCTAAGTATGTATTTAGCTATGTGTTTTTATGTGAGTGAAACGCCTTTTTCCGCAATCTAAATTCTATGTGTCTATGTGTTAAATTTTTAATTTTTAATTTTTAATTTTTAATTCAATAACTCATTTTCGTCCGAACTCGCTGCTCTTGCAATAATATTTTCTGGAAGCGACTTTTTGGCTTTTGCTCCCATTTTTTTCAATCTTTCTACGCTCGAAATTAGATTTCCTTTTCCGTCGACCAATTTATTCATGGCGCTTTCGTATTCTGTTTTGGTATCTTTTATTTTATTTCCAATTCGGACTAAATCTGAGACAAAACCTTCAAATTTATCATATAAAGCTCCGGCCTGTCTCGCAATCTCTAAAGCATTTTCCTGTTGTTTCTGATTCGTCCACATACTGTCAATTGTTCGTAAAGTAGCCAAAAGCGTGCTTGGCGTTACGATTACAATATTTCGGTCAAATGCTTTTGTGTATAACGAAGGATCTTCATTTAAGGCGATGGCAAAAGCAGGTTCCATCGGAATAAAAAGCAGTACGAAATCTGGGCTTTCCATATGGTACAGATCATGGTAATTTTTACTCCCCAATTGATCCACGTGCCTTTTTATGGAAATAACGTGTTCTTTTAGGAATTCTATTTTTAAAAGTTCGGATTCTTCGTTTACCCATTTTTCATACGCAGAAAGCGAAACTTTAGAATCGACAATCATTTTTTTACCATCAGGGAGGTTAATGACAACATCTGGCAAAACGCGGTTTCCTTCAATATTGGTAAAACTTTGCTGTACTTCGTATTCTCTTCCTTTTTCTAATCCCGATTTTTCTAAAACACGTTCTAGAACCAATTCGCCCCAGTTTCCTTGCATTTTACTGTCGCCTTTTAATGCTTTGGTCAGATTTAAGGTTTCCTTGCTCATTTGCGCGTTCATTTCGCTCAAACCAATAATCTGCTGACGGAGCGCTGCATGATAATCGATACTTTCTTTATGAGTTTGTTCTACTTTCTGTTCAAAAACCAGAATTTTATCCTGCAGCGGCGTCAGGATATTTTTCATGTTTACGGTGTTTTGTTCGGTAAACTTTGCCGATTTTTCTTCTAAGATTTTATTGGCAAGGTTTTCAAATTCTTTGGTGAATTTTTCCTGAAGTTCGTTGATTTCGCTTTTTTGTTCTTTATGACGTTCCCATAAATTTTCAAAATCAACTTCTTTTTTAGAAAGCTGAATCGCCAAACTGTCTTTTTCTGTACGAATGTTTTCTTTCTCAGCAATATTCAATTGCAATTGTTTCTGAAAATTATTTTTTTCGTTTTCAAACTGTTCTTTCTGCATTTGAAATTGTCCATTTAAAGCATTCAATCTCTCCTCAGAAATGACTTTTTCTGACTGAAATTTTGACGCAGAAAGCATTCTCCCTACGTATACGCCCACGAAAAGCGCAACAACAAAACCTACTAAAAATGGTATATAATCAGACATAACTAAGTTTATTTTACGTAAAAGTACGCAATAATACGTAGTGCTTAGTTTTTAAAATAGAAATTTCACTAATTCATTCTCAATACAAACTAAACCAACATTTTATTTTAAAAAAAAATCAACCTCAACGCAACCTTTTTTTGAAACCGTAATCTACTAAGATATAAACCTATCAAAATAATTATGAAAAAAATAATGCTTGGCTTGTTTGTAGCCTTCGGATTTAGCGCCTGTTCTCTCAATGATGGAAATAACTATGTAGATTGTGGTTCTAATTCAATTGTAAATTTTACTGGTTTTCCTTTCTCATGCAACTATAGCGAAAAAACACAGCAAAGTGTTCCTGCAGCAATTGTTGTTGGGTCTCAAGAAAAAATGAATGAATATTTCACCAAACATGCTAACAGCTGTCCTGTTGCAAGTGACCCAAATATTGATTTTTCAAAAGAATATTTAGTCGGAATCTTTGCCGGTTCTAAGTCTACAAGCGGTTATGAAATCGTAATTAGCTCTATTGTAGAAAACAACTGCGAAATCGTTGTGAACTACTACGAAAAAACTCCGGCTGCAGGAGAGACAGTAACTCCAGGCATTACTTACCCGTCTGATTTTGTTTTGATTCCGAAAACGACAAAAGGAATGATTTTCAATAAAACTACTGAGAATGCAGACCGTATAATTATCGGAAGTTTTAACAACAAATGTTTAAGTTCAGACTGCCAAAAATTCTATCAAATTAATGATTACAACACTTTAAAATTCTTAAATGTTGCAGCAAACCAATATGATTTTGCACAATACAGATATACTCCGACAATTAAAAGAGGAGAATATACTTTAATGTTAAAAAATGTTCCTGCTGAAATTTTAGCTTTAAAAGGAAAAACTAAAACATACGGTTCTCCAGATGCTGCAGATCAAGGCGGAATATATTTCGAATTGCAACAAGGAGCAAGCTTAACTAAAGTTTACATCGATAATAACGACACTGAAGATCAAAGCGCCGAAATAAAACAATTCAAAAAAACGATTCAAGAAAAAATTACAAGCTTAAAATAATTCAATCATGAAACAACTTTTTTTATCTTTTACTATTTGTTTTCTTTTTACATCAATGATTTCTGTAAATGGCTCTAAAGAAGCCAGCGGATCAATCATCAATACTTGGACTTGGGAAAAATCTATTGGCGGCGCTGATAATCCTTATGTGACAACGCCCAAAACAATCGGATTTACCAAGAAAATTATCTTTACCCAAGACGGAAGGGTTATTACGTATAAAAACAATGTGGAGATAAGAAACAGCGCTTATCAGATAGAAAAAGGCAAGGAACTTTTTGACCAGTCAGAGCACGATCTAATTACGTTTGAAGGCAAAACTTACGTGATAGAACAGCTTGACAATCAAAACTTAACAATTGTAAGCAACAGTCAAGACGGTACCCGAACTATTTTTAAAAGATAGTTTTGTAAGCTATTTAAAACTATTTTTGCAAAATCAAATTTGAACCATTTCTTGAAAGACGAGTTAGAAAAATATATCAAACTGTGCATGAAAAATGACAGGGAGGGACAGCTGAAAATTTATCAGTTGTTCTCTCCTGTTTTGTATGGTATCTGTTTGAAATATATGAAAAACGAAGATGATGCGAAAGATGTTTTTCAAGAAGCTTTTGTAATTGCGTTTCAGAAAATTGGCCAGTATAAATTTGAAGGAAGTTTTGAAGGCTGGCTGAAGCGGATTTTTATAAACAAACTCATCGAAACTTTAAATAAAAAGAAAAAAGAGAGTTTCTTTTTAGACGTTTTTGATCCCGACACCGATTTTGTAGAAGAAGAGGAATTGGAAGCCATGCCGATAGAACAGGAAAAACTGCTGGAATACATTCGGGATTTACCAGATCAATATCGGACGGTTTTCAACTTGTATGTATTCGAAAAAATGAAACACAAAGAAATCGCCGAACTCTTAAAAATTTCCGAAGGGACATCAAAATCAAACTTAAATCGCGCCAAACACATATTACAAAAGCGAATTTTGAGCATAAAAAATTTTAAAACAGCATGAAGAAGCACAAAATAGAAGATATTTTTTCATCAATGGAAGACTTTTCGAGTATTCCGCCGCCAGAATTATGGGGTCAGATTGAAGAAAAATTAGACAAACCAAAAAAGAAGAAGAGAGTTGTTCTTTGGTGGTCGGCTGCTGCATGCTTATTATTAGGGTTGCTTCTGCCTTCAATTTTACATTTTACGGGTTCATCTGAAAATACAAATCTTAACAATGGCGGTTTAGAAAACAGCAAAAACAGTTTTGTTTTAGACCAAAAAACAGATGATAATTCTAACATCAAAAATTTAGATCCACATAAAAATATTGACAATTCGGCTGATTCTTTAAATGAAAATACAACAAGAAAAAATCAATTAAATACTGAATCTGGAATTCAAACTGAAAAGACTTCTGTAGCAGAGACAAATTCTAAAAATAAAACCAATAAAAAAGATTCTAAATACAATGCGCCAAGTCCTGCGAATGTTCCGAATAAATCTGTAGCATTTCAGAATTCTGGTTCATCGGAAGATAAATCAACTGTCAAATCTTCTAGCAAATCTATTTTAGGAAATTCAACAAGAAAAAATCAACCTAATGCAGAATCTGGAATTCAATCTAAAGAAAGTTCTGTCGCGCAAACAAATTCTAAAAATAAAACCAATACTAAAGATTCTAAATACATTGCGACAAGTCTAGCAAATACTCCAAACCAATCTGTAGCATTTCATAATTATGGTTCAGCAAAAGATAAATCAATTGCAAAATCTTCTGGAAAATCTATTTTAGGCAGTAATTCGAAGACTTCAAATAAAGCAATTTCTGAGGAACGAATTGCATTTGGCAAACAAAGTAAATTTAATTCAACAGCAAATAAACAGCTTTCAAACTCTATTTTTGAAGAACAATTAGCAGCTAAAAACAATAAAAATCTTGCTTTTAACGGCCAAAGCTCTTCTGTAAATAGCAACATAAACAGGTCTAATAGTCCGATTTCAAGCAATCGCACTGATAAAGCAGTTATCATAAAAGACGATTTAAAACTTGCTAACAGTTTGAGCAAGACAGATTCTATGCAGCTGGCTGAACTTCAAAATTTAGAAAAAGGAATTTTATCTCCAGAGAAGAAAAAAGAAGAAAAAGAGAAAAAAGACAATTTGATTGATAAAAAAGAAAGATGGGCCGTTGCCGTTTTCGCGGGTGTTGCAAGTTCTGAAAACACTAAAAACGAAAAAACTTTAGGTAACGTAAATAATTCTAAGCAATCTACTTCTTATGGAGTAAAAACAAAATACAGCATTAATAAAAAATGGGCTGTAGGTTCTGGTTTAAAAATTAATGAATTGGGTCAAAGCGTTGCCAATGTATCTTATGTGAGTGCTAAAAACAATGCTTTTTTTACACCAGACAGCTATCCTGTTGCCTCTGCCAGCAATGCACCGACTCAAGAATATCTTTTGATTTCAAATAGTACAAAAGAAGCGATGAAAAGTGAGAACGTGCAAACCGGTAAACTGGATCAAAATTTAAGATATGTGGAGATGCCGCTTGAGGTTTCTTATGCTATTTTTAATAAAAATAAAGCCAGCATTAATTTGAATACGGGAGGTTTTGTTGGTAAATTAATTTCGAACAGTGTGAATTTAGACGGACATTCTATTGGAGAAAATATGAATGCAAATGATTATGTTTACGGTTCAACTTTGAGCAGTACGGTTCAGTATCAAGTGTACAAAAAAACCAAAGTTTTTGTTGAACCTGCGATGAATTATTATATTAATCCATTAAACAGCCAGTCTTTCAATCAGTTCCAATGGGGATTAAATTTTGGTTTGAATGTTTCTTTCTAAAGTGAATTTGCAGTAATTTTCAGAAAAAATTTAGAATTGTTTTTTATGGATTTTAGAATTGCTTCAGCTGATTTATTATTAAGTAAAGAAATTGTTTTTGATAAAACCGAATTACAGCTTGAATCTTTTGAAAAAGAAAGCGAAAGCCAAGAATATTGCGCCTACCGTTTTCTGCTAAACAAAAAATATATCTGTTACAGAGAAGCCAAAATCACCCCAACTAAAATGGGACAGTTTGTTACTTTATGGAAACGAAATCAAACTGGAACTATTGAGCCTTTTGATTATTCTGATACTATTGATTTTGTAATTATTTCTGTTCGAAAAGATCAAAATTGGGGACAATTTATTTTTCCGAAGAAAGTATTACTAGAAAAAGGCATTTTTTCTACCGAAAATAAAGAAGGAATCAGAGCAACAAGAGTTTATCCGCCTTGGGATGAAACAACAAGTAAGCAAGCGCAGAAAACTCAAAAATGGCAATTGGATTATTTCTTTCTGTATACCGATCAAGATCAAATTGATTTAAACGAAATCAGAAAAATATTTGCATAAAAAAGGCAGTCTTAAAATTAGACTGCCTTTTCTGTTTCTATAAAAAATCTATTATTTCTTGATGACTTTGTCTTTGAAAATCACTTTATTATTTTCTGTAACCGTGTAGAAATAAACTCCAGAAACTAGATTTCCAACAGCAACAACTGCGGTACTAACTTCAGATTCATTTTTAACGCTGATTGGGTTTCCAATTGCACGTCCATTAATATCGTATAATTTGATTTTTAAATCTCTTCCTTGCGTTGTTTTGATGTCGAAATTCAAAACGTCAGTTGCAGGATTTGGATATGCTTTTACGAAATATTTATTCTTTCCGAAATCAGGAGTAGCAAGTACATCTTGTTTCAATTCAAAACGAGCAATTACAGGTCCGTGGTCTGATGTTGTGGTTGTATAATTTGCGATATCGTTTCTTGGGTCGTAAACTGCAATAGAATTCGTGATGTAATCATCATTCAATTCATTCGAAATTAAAATATGATCTAAAAAACCTTGCGAACTTAAGAAACTATAAGCTCCAGCTTGACTAATGCCTAATGTTAAAGCATTATAATTAGTAGTATCATCTACAAATTTCTTATAAGATGAATCTGTATTTGCATTTCCAACCCACGCTTTTACATCATCATTAAAATCTCCTAAAAGAATTAAATTTGAGTCTGGATATTCCGCATCTAATGCATCTTTTAGATAATCAATATCATATTTACGCTGATTGTATTTTGAAATATCAGTTCCGCTGTTTGCGCGTGCGTGTAGATCAATCAAGTTAATTTCTTTTTTAATTCCGCCAACATTAGCTTCAACTTGAACCAAATAAGGAAGACGTCCTGATGAGAAAAAGCTATCATCATTTTTTTGTGGAGTATCAGTTCCTGGATAACCTGGTAAAACTACGGTGTTAGCGCGAACTTGATCGTATAAATCTTTAAATAATACTTTTGTGCTTTTTACAGTAGTCGTTTGCGTATTGTAAATTACCACCAATTTCTGAGGTGGAAAATTAGGATCTAAAGCATTAAATGAGTAAGACCAAGAAGTTGAAATTGTCTTATCAAATGTTTTTCCGTTAACACTAATTTTTTGAATTAAAACATCTAGCGCTGGCTCATCAGAAACTTCCTGAACAACATAAACGTCTGCGTTTAATTTGTTCATTACTTTGGCCACGTTTTCTATTTGCAATGCATCATTTGTTGGTCCAAATTCTTTACCGGTTTCATCTTTAGCATCTGTTCCAAAAAACTCTAAGTTATAAGACACTACATCATAAGTATCTGTCTTTAATATTGAAGATCCTGTAAATGAACCAATTTGTTTGCTTAAAGCTGTTCCGGTAATGGTTAAAACACCAGAAATTGTTGGCTCTTTTGCAGTTGGAGCAAATCTTGCATAAACTGTTTTTCCTGTTAATGCATCTGCAGCAGAAACAACAATGCTTGATGCGAATGAAATATTATCTAGTGAGAATTCAAAAGAAGCTGGAGCTTCAATAGTAATATCGCCATAACCTGCTGCGTTAAAGACAAAAGTTTGACTAGCAGAAACCGAATTCGGACTTACATCTGCAAAATCTAAACGCGGGTTAGCATCCACAAATTTTGATTCGTCGATAATAGCAAAGTCATCAAAAGACCATTCAGCAGCGTTATTAAGTCCGCCAGAAGTGGTTTCGTAAACCCAAGCCAAATACGTATGATCTGTTTTATAAGCTGCCAGATTTATAAACTCAGATTTTGCGTAACTTCCTGTAGTTTCTGGAAATTTACCATTTAGTGGTGTCCATGTTGCTGTATTTGGATCGCTTACTCCATCATAATTAGTTGAAACTAATAATTTTAAAGATGGTCCATCATAAAATTGACGAGAATAAAAAGACAATAACGGAATCTGAGTAAAACCATCTAAACGTAATCTCGGAGAAATTAACCAATCTTTACTAGCACCAGCATCTGAAAATCCATTCACTAAAACCGCTCCAGTTCCAGAATTTACATTTCGTGATTGCGTCGTGTGAGCCCATTGATTTAGAGGTCCGGCTTCATTATATTTTGACCATCCGCTGTTTGAAAAAACATTTGCATCATCAAAATTTTGCACAAAAGGATTTACTCCAAAAGCAGTCAAAGAAACTATTTTAGTTGTACCTCCAGTTGTTTCATGAGTTATTGTACCTGTAAAACTTGCAACAGAAGTTGGAGTGAATTTTACATAAACTGTTGGCGTTGCATTAGCATCAAAATCAGTTGGAACAAATGTTAGAGATGATGAGAATGTCGAATTATCTTTTGAAATAGTAAAACCTCCAGTTGCAGTAATCACTACATTTGCAGTAAGATCTGAAGCTCCTATCTGATAGCTTTTTATTAAAGCATCAAAATTTGGTTCGGTACCTCCCAAATTCAATACTGTAACAGATGGAGATATAGAAGGAGGCATTACGCTTAGTGTTGTCACATCTACTTTATTAACCGCTGCTTGAATATTTCCAACAACATCTTCTGAGATAGAAAAAACAGAATATGCCGTGCTTAAAGGCAATCCTGTAAAACTTTTTACATATTCCAGATCAGAATTTGTTACATCAAAAACTCCTGATTGTAGCGCTGCAGTTCCATTTGCATCCTGACCTGCTTTTATTTGTGCAACTGTTGGTTCTGCACTACCAGCTGGAAGCAAAACATAATACGTTTTTCCAATTTCATTTATTTTATTAACAAAATCGAAACTTAATCCTAGAACATTAGCTGCTTTTGGATAACCAGAACTATTAATTGGGGCTACTATATCTTTTTTAATATCAAGATTATCGATTGCATAAGATTGACGAGAACCCGAAGTTCCTGAAGCTAATCTTGCAATCCATCTTATTTGCACCACTGCTTGATTATCACAATCAGATGGCAGCGTAACACCAATTCTTTTGAAAGTATTATCTAACGGGGTAGTAACTGCTGTAAGTTGTGGTGTTGTACTATTATTAATATAAGCTGTCGAAGGCAAAGTGATAAAAGGCCCACTAATTCCAACTCGATATTGTAAAGCCATTTCTTGAAGACGATAATTGGCTGTTCCATCATAAGGATTTCGTATTACCATAGCATCGTATTCAACCCTAACACCTGTTACACCAATACTCGTAAATGCAAAGCCAATTGCAAAATCTGCGCTAGTAGTATTTAAAAAACCAATTTTGCCATCGAAGTTATGGATATTTCCACTAGTAGTATTTGCTGTACTACTAGCTATTAAAGCTCTATCACCAGACAATGCTGTACTATAAGTTGATGTATTTTGAGTTGAACTTACTAACCAACCCTGAAAACCAGCTGGATAAGTAGTAGAGTTTGCAGCTAATCCAGTAAATTTTTGATCGATAGGCAGTGCCTGCGCGGCTGGCATTGTCTGGGCAAAAAGATCTCCAGAAATGCAAGCAAAAAAACATAAAAGAGCCAAAAGATGGCGCGAAAAGTAATTGTTTTTCATACGTTAAAGAATAGAGTTTTTAGAGTTCAAATTTATTGTCTTTAAAGTTAAGCTAATATTACAAAACCATAAACTTAATGTTTACTTATTTATCAATAAAATTCAATAAAACTTAAAACAACATTAAAGATAGTAAAACAAAATCAATAAAAAAGTACTATTTTAAAACATTATTCAAAACAACAAATCTTCAAAACCCCTTTGTTTCCTACAAATACAATCTGTTTTAAACTAAAAAAGCAGTAAACTTTCGCTTACTGCCTTTTCCATTGTCATGTTATTTACTCTAAAAAATAATTAGACTGCTGTATAACCGCCATCGGCTATAATATAACTTCCTGTGGTGAAAGAAGATTTCTCAGAACTCAAGAAGGTTACCAATTCGGCAACTTCTTCTGCTGTTCCTAAACGATTCATGGCAGATTTTGCCGCAATGGCCTGCATCATTTCTTTATTTAAATTGTCTTTTAAAAGTGCGGTTTCAATATAACCTGGTCCAACTGCATTACAACGAATATTTTTCTGCGCATATTCTACTGCTATATTTTTTGTCAATCCAACAACAGCATGTTTAGAAGCCGTATAAGCTGGACTAAGCGGAGCAGCAACTTGCCCGTGAATTGAAGCAATATTTACAATACTGCCTCCACCGTTTTTCTCCATTTGTTCCAATTGGTAACGGCAGGCATAAAAGACACCATTTAAGTTTAATGCAATTACTTTATCCCAAGCTTCGGGCTCATATTCTCCTGTTGGTTTCGCTGGCCCTCCCATTCCTGCATTGTTGCAGGCAATATCCAATCGGCCGTATTTTGAGACCGTAACTTCGACCATATGTTTGTTATCACTGGCGCTCGACGAATCTCCTTTTACAAAAAAAGCTTCTCCGCCCTTTTCTTTAATGAGAGCAACGGTTTCTTCACCGTGTTCTACATTTATATCAGATACTACTACTTTTGCCCCTTCTCGAGCGTATGCTTCTGCCACCGCACGTCCGATTCCTGAACCGCCGCCCGATACAAAAGCTACTTTGTTTTCTAAAAGTGCCATATTCTTAAGGTATTAAATTTGTTCTCTAAATTTACAAAGAACTCAACCAAAATAGAAGCTTTCAAAAGGGTTTACAAAAACATTAACGCTTACCGCTAATGTTATGTTATTTGATATTAAAATGACTTGATTCTGCTAAAAATTTCGTATCGTATTATTTCTCCTCATCCAATTTCATATTCCCACGATCCTCATGATTGTCTGGATGCGAGTTCGGATATCGATTAGGAGTTATATCAGAATTATGATCTTTATTCTCCACCGTTTTCTCGGCTTCTTCATCGGTAACAACTCCGCGATTTGCATTTGCATTATTTAAATCCGTTTTTGAAATTTTGGTTTTGATGTCTTCGTTTTCGTTTCTTGCTCTTTCAACGATTTTTTTATCGCCATCTTTATCTGTCACCAATTCTCTGTTTAGGTTGGCATCTTTTAAATCCTCGTGAGAAACGTTTTTTCCTTTAGACTCATCAATATCCTTTTGCGTTCCGTTTATCTTTTTTGTTCCTAGATTATCATTCGTTTCCATAACAATATCATTTTAAATTTAAATTATAATATTACGAATTGTAACTCCAAATAAATTATGACTTAAGATTGCTTTTCTTTTATAATTGCCATCTGTCACTAATTCTTCAACTTTAGTTGTACATCAATGACTGAAAAAATTGAAAATCGGATAAGCTGTAATGAGTTTTAATTTTAATAAAGAAGCTATCTTTGCAAAAAAATAAAAATGCACCGACACTTCATTCTTTTTAAACCTTACGGCTACTTAAGCCAATTTATTTATGAATTAAAAAGAAAGAAAAAGCTTTTAGGTGAATTGCATGATTTCCCCGAAGGAACAATGGCAATTGGAAGATTGGATGAAGATTCTGAAGGTCTGCTGTTACTCACAACTGACGGAATGGTGAGCGAACAGATAAGAAGCAAAAAAGTCGACAAAGAATATTACGTTCAAGTTGACGGTGTTATAACTCCTGAGGCCATCGAACAATTGCAAAAAGGCGTAGAAATTGGTTTTGACGGTGGAAAGTACAAAACAAAACCCTGCACTGCTTTTATCGTTACCGAAATTCCTGATTTTGGACCAAGAGCCAAAAAAATTAGAGATGAACGCCACGGTCCGACTTCGTGGGCTTCGATTACTGTAAATGAAGGAAAGTTTCGCCAAGTCCGAAAAATGACTGCTGCAGTTGGTTTTCCAACTCTCCGCTTGGTTCGTGTTCGAATAGGAAACGTATATTTGCAGAATCTAAAAGCAGGCGATGTTCTTGAAGTTAATCAATTTGACAATTAGATAATGTGGCAATTAGATAATTAGTAACTAGTAACTAGTAATTAGAGAAATAAGACAGTTTCACAATTCACAATTCACAATTCACAATTTATAATTTATAATTCATAACTAAAAAAAGATGTTAAACGTAGTTCTTGTAGAACCAGAAATACCAAATAATACTGGAAATATCGGCAGATTGTGCGTGGGTACAGAAAGTCGTCTTCATTTGATTCACCCTTTCGGATTTGTAATTAACGACAAAAACCTAAAACGTTCGGGATTGGATTATTGGGTTCATCTTGATGTTACCGAATATCAAAATGCAGAAGAATGGATTGCGCAAATTCCTGATCATTCTCGTGTGTTTTTAATGAGTTCGCATTCTGACAAATCGTATCTGGAAAACGAATTTCAAGATGGTGACTGGCTGGTTTTTGGGAAAGAAAGCGTTGGTTTGAGCAAAGAGTTTATGGCAAGATTCGAAAATCATTTAACGATTCCGATGTCACCGCTTATTCGCAGTTTTAATATTGCTAATTCTGTTGCATTTGTGGTTGGAGAAGCGAAGAGGCAAATTGGATTGAAAAAGGTTTAATCGTTTATTTGTTTAGCTGTTTAATCGAAAAAACTTCTTCTGAAAACGGAACTTCTAGCCCTGATGGAAGCGGCATCCTTTTGTGGTGGGGTTCACCACAAAAGATATAGCGGACAGCAGGATTAGCTCCTAAAAAAAAACTAAGTCACAATAAACTTCCCTTTTTCAGCATCAAAAACAATATGTTCGTCTTTGAATAAATTGCTAAAACTTCCGTTTGAGATTAAATTACAAGGCTCATCTTGCACTATATTTTCTGGCGTCATCATAATCATTTCATCACTTAGCTGAATCGCCAAATCGATATCGTGAGTCGAGAACAAAATACATTTTTGAGTTTCCTGCGTCAGTTTTTTTAATAGTTTGAATAAAGAAACTTTATGAAGTAAATCCAGATGCGTCGTTGGTTCATCTAAAATAATTAATGGGGTATCCTGAGCCAAAGCTCTTGCAATTAACACTTTCTGTAGTTGCCCATCACTAATTTGAAAATGCTTTTTTGAAGCTAAATGTTCGATTTGAGTCAGTTGCATTGCTTCATGAACTTTAGAAATATCTTCATCAGACAATTTGTCAACCCAATTGGTATAAGGCTGACGGCCTAAAGCAACCAATTCGAAAACAGACAAATTACTTGGTGGCAATTTTTCGGTTAAAACCAAACTTAGATTTTGTGCCAATTCCAAAGGCTGATAATCTGAAATCTTTTTTTCGTTTAAAAAAACATTTCCAGACAATGGCTTTTGAATTCCAGTAATCGTTCGCAGTAAAGTCGACTTCCCTATTCCGTTTGCTCCTATTAAAGTGATCAGTTTTCCTGAAGCTAAATTCAAATTTAAATTGGCAGCAATAGTCGTAACACCTTTCTTGGATTTGTATCCAATGGTTAGATTTGAGGTCGTGAGAATATTTTTCATTTTGAGTTGATTTTTAAACACATAGAAACATAGATTTTCTATTTTACTAAAAGTTTATTTGAAAATTTACTTGTAAATTAACACATAGCTTTGAACTTAAAACTTTGGTAATAATTTGAAATATTCGTTTACAAATGTCTTCTGACCTTCTCTAAAGATATTAAGGCAATTGAAATTAATTAAAATACCTTTCGGCGCTTTTAAAAGTTTCATATAAGTCATTAGCTGTGCTTCATATATAGGACTTAGTTCTGATGCTGCTTTTAATTCTACAACTAAACAATTTTCAATAAATAAATCACATTTTAAATTCGCCTTTAATTCTTTATTTCTGTAAACCAATGGAACATTCATTTCCGTGAAAAAATTTATTTTATGATAGCTTAATTCTTCCTTCAAACATTCGTGATAAACACTTTCTAACAATCCTCTTCCAATCGTTTTATGTACTTGTATACATGCGCCTATTACACTATAAGTTAATTCATCTAAATATTTCTGTGTAATCATTATCCTTAATTTATAAAACATGCCAGATTTCACCACGTCTATGTTTTGTCATAAAAGTGAAACGCCTTTATTAAGCTTTCAAATCTATATGTCTATGTGTTTAAAAAAATTAAAGATAAATATATTTTATAAGTTTTTTCTTAAAAATTTCTTTTTCTAACTAAAAGCCAAATGACAACTGGCGCACCAATTATAGAAGTAACAGCATTTATAGGAAGCGTTACGTCAAAACCTGGCATTTGAGAAACAATATCGCAGAACAACAATATGATGGATCCGTAAAAAAGAGTGCTCCAAAACAAAATGGTATGGTTACTAGTCTGAAAAGTCAGTTTTGCAATGTGTGGGACCGCAATACCCACGAAAGCTATTGGTCCAGCGAAGGCAGTAATCGCGCCAGACAAAATACTCGTGGCAAAAATGATGACTAATCTTGCTTGCTTAAAATTCAATCCCATGCTTTTTGCATAGTTTTCACCAAGAAGCAAGGCATTTAGTGGCTTGATACTTTTCGCGCTTAAAAGTAATCCGATTCCAACGCAAACTGCCAAAATTACAATGTTTGTCCAAGAAAGATTTCCTAAATTTCCCATGGACCAAAAAGTAAATTTCTGAAGCTGTTCTGCTGTACTAAAATAACTCAAAACACTAACAATCGATGTTGTAAAACTTCCGAACATTAAACCAATAATCAAAATTGCCATTGTATTGCGTAATTGCTGCGAAACCCATAAAACTAGGAATAAAACCAATGTGCTCCCTAACGTTGATGCTAAAACAATTCCGTAAGATGATAAAGCTATTACACTTAAAAATGGAGGCAGAAATCCTGCTCCTAAAATCACAAAAGCAACACCAAGACTTGCTCCAGAACTTAAGCCTAAAACATCTGGACCTGCAAGCGGATTACGAAATAAAGTCTGCATCAGAAGTCCGCTGATGGAAAGTCCAGTCCCAACTAAAACTGCCGTAATTGCTTTTGGCAAACGGTAATTAATGATAATATATTCCCAAGTTGATTTTGCCGCATGACCACCCGTTAAACTTGCAAAAACATCTTTTAACGGAATTGTGACTGATCCTAAACTAATGCTGGCAAAAAACATTAATAAAAGAGCTAAAGCCAAAACGGCAAATAAAATGGTATTTCGTGTTTTGTTCACCAAAATTAATTCAGTTTAGAAGCAAAAGTAAATTCGTAGCTCTCCAATAAATCAGGATGAAAGATTTTGATGTAATCTTTTAAAACTAGATCCGGACGGCTTGGCGCTAATTCGTAATAAACTGTTCCGCCTGTTGCTCCTACTTTGCCTTCAAAATTGTAAATCGTTTTGTTTTTAAAAGCATCAAATTCGGCATAATGCGGATTTGCTTTTTGCAATTCTTCTAAACTTTTAAAAGATCCCGAAGCAATCCAAACATTCGCATCTATTGCCTTGTCCAAAACTTTTTCAAAAGACAAACCTTCGCTTCCTGTTCCTTCTAAATCGGCCCATAAATAGTTCGATTTTGCATCTTTCATAAATTCGGCAACCCAGCTATTTCCTTTGGCAACGTACCAAACATCTTCATACATAGAACCGTATAAAACTTTTGAAGTAGCAGGTTTATCACTAACCAGTTTTTTTGCCTGATTGTAACTTTCTACAATTTTATCAAACAATTCTTTTGCTTTTTCTTCTTTTCCGAATAATGCGCCGTAAAGTTTAATCCATTCTGCTTTTCCAAGTGGAGATTGTTCCATCCAATCGCCTTGAATCAAGACGTTTAAACCGCTTTTTTTAAGATTATCTAACATCGGATTATTGTTATCAACGCCAAACGTTACAATCAAATCTGGAGATAATTCTATTAATTGTTCGATGTTTAGTTTTTCATTTTGTCCAACGTTTTTCACAGAACCTTTGTCAATTAACGCTCTTGTTTTTTCTGAAGAAATGTAATCGGTATGAGGAAATCCGATCAATTTATTCTCCACTTCCAACATTTCTAAAAAAGGAATATTAGTTGTTGAGGTTACCACAACGGTTTCTAAAGGAACTTTTATAGCAATATATTTATTTAAACTATCAGGAATTTGTGCATCTTTTTCTTTTAAAATGTAAGTAAAATTCCCTTTAGCATTTGGCCACGGATTGCTCACTTTTACAATCGAATAGCCTTCGTTTTTCACAATCGAAAGTCCAGATGCAAATTCGATGCTTTCTTTGGCTGTGGTAGATTTTACAACATCTTGTGCTTCATTTTTTTTACACCCAATTAGGATAAGTAGTACAAAAAAGACTGGTAATTTATGGAAAAAATATTTCATATTTTATGTTTTGTGTAGCCACAAAGGTAAATCAATTTCTATTTTTTTTGTTTACCTTTATTCGTACAAATTTAAACAAATAGCTTTTATTTGATGAATGTACCAAAAACAAAAATCTGCTCCAGTTGTGAAACCGCTTTTACATGCGGCGACACTTCACCTGAAAATAAGTGCTGGTGTAATGATTACCCGCCTATTTTCAATCTTTCTGAAGGAGGCGATTGCCTTTGCCCTGAGTGTTTTAAGGAAGCTTGCGAAGATAAAATTGAAGCTTATGTCGAAACCCTAACTCCAAAAAAGGCTCTTAACAATAAAGCTATGTACCTTCCTAAAAATGACAATTTAATTGAAGGAATTGATTATTATATAGAAAATGGCAACTATGTTTTTAAAGCTTGGTTTCACCTAAAAAGAGGAACCTGCTGTGGAAATAACTGCAGACATTGCCCTTATTAGAGTTATGAGTTATAAGTTATGAGTTATGAGTGACACTCGTAATTAATTTATAAATTGCCAACAAAACTGACAACTCATAACTCGTAACTCATAACTCTAAATTGCCAACAAAACTGACAACTCATAACTTATAACTCATAACTCATAACTCATAACTCATAAAAAAATGATCTACTTAGTAACTGGCGGCGAACGTTCTGGAAAAAGCGGATATGCTCAAAAATTGGCTTTAGAACTTTCCGATTCTCCTTTATATGTAGCAACTTCTCGAAAATGGGATGATGATTTTCAAACTCGAATTGATCGCCATCAGCAGGAAAGAGATGAAAATTGGACAAATATTGAAAAAGAAAAATATCTCAGTGAAATTGATTTTTCTGGAAAAACGGCCCTAATTGACTGTGTAACGCTTTGGCTGACTAATTTTTTTGTTGACACTAAAAACGATGTCGAACTAAGTTTGGAAGAAGCCAAAAAAGAATTTCTCGCTATTTCAAAACACGAAAATGCTCATATAATTATCGTAACAAATGAAATCGGAATGGGAGTTCACGCAGAAACTCACATCGGAAGAAAATTTGTTGAACTTCAAGGCTGGATGAATCAATTTCTTGCTGCAAATGCTGATCAAGTTGTGCTGATGGTTTCTGGAATTCCAGTCGTAATAAAAAATTCCAAGATTTAAATTCCAAATTCCAATAAATTTAGAAGGAAATTCCACGTTTTAAATTCCAAATTCCAAAGCTATGGTTTATCTTTACTAGAATCTTTCCATTTCCGAATTTGGAATTTGGAGTTTAAAAAATTGGAATTTAAACGATGAGCCATTTAGACGATATATTAAAATCCCGCCGCGATACCCGACATTTTACAGCCGATAAAGTTCCTGACGAAGTAATCGAAAAAGCTTTGCAGGCTGGACATTGGGCTCCTTCTGTAGGATTGACCGACGCTACGAGATATTTCCTTATTAAGTCAGATGAGGTTAAAACGTCTATAAAAAAGCTTTTTTTAGATTACAATAAAAAAGCTGAAGAACTTACCGATAATCTTGAACAAAAAGAACTTTACAGATCGCTGAAACTCGAAGCCATCGAAGAAGCGCCAATCGGACTAATCATTGCTTACGACCGCGCGGTTCTGAATCAGTTTACAATTGGAACCATTGGCAGCAACGAAGCGGTAAAATTCAGTACGGTTTGTGCGGCTCAAAATATCTGGCTTTCGCTGACAGAACAAGGCTACGGAATGGGCTGGGTTTCAATTTTGAATTATTATCAGTTCAAAAAAATCCTTGATTTACCAGAAAATATCGAACCTCTGGGTTATTTTTGCATCGGAAAACCAGCTACCAATTACAACAATCAGCCCATGTTGCAGCAATTGCATTGGAAACAAAAATCGGAAGCTCCTATTTGCAACGAAATCAAAGAAATTCATCAAATAGAAGTTCCAGATTTTAATTTAAAATCAGAGAACAAAACTCAAAACCAATCTGATTTCCATTCCCTTTTACAGGAAAAAATAGATTCTAAAACAAAACCTGTCGGTTCTTTGGGAACGCTAGAATCTTTGGCTTTTCAAATGGCAACAGTTTTTGAAACTTTAAATCCGAAAATTGTAAAACCAAACATCGTCGTTTTTGCAGCCGACCACGGAATTGCGAATCATGGCGTAAGCGATTATCCGCAAGACGTGACACGTCAAATGGTGAGTAATTTTCTGGAAGGCGGTGCAGCAATCAACGTTTTTTGCAAACAAAATGATATTGAATTATCAATCGTTGATGCTGGCGTTAATTACGATTTCCCGACAAATGCCAAATTAATTGATGCTAAAATTGCCAAAGGAACTCAGTCTTTTTTACATGTTCCTGCCATGAGTAAGTCTGAGGTTCAATTGTGTTTGGAAAAAGGAAGAGCGATTGTTCAAAATATTGCAAAATCAGGTTCAAATTGCATTGGTTTTGGCGAAATGGGAATTGGAAATACTTCAACCGCTTCTGTTTTAATGAGTCTTTTAACCGGTTTTGCTATCGAAGAATGCATCGGAAAAGGAACTGGAGTTGAAAACGAAAAACTTCTTCTAAAACAAAACTTGCTCAAAAAAGCAATCGAGAACTACTCTGGTCAAGCCGAATTACTATCACAACTTTCCTATTTTGGAGGTTTTGAAATTCTTCAAATGGCTGGTGCAATCCTTGAAGCTTTTGAAAACAAAATGCTGATTTTGGTTGATGGTTTTATTTGCACGGTTGCTTATTTAATTGCTTTTAAAATGAATCCGAATATCAAACAAAATGCTGTTTTTTGTCATTGTTCTGCCGAAAAAGCGCATTCAGAATTACTAAAATATCTTGGAGCAAAACCTGTTTTGAATTTAGATTTGCGTTTGGGAGAAGGCACTGGCTGTGCGGTTGCTTTTCCAATTTTAAAATCAGCTGAGGTTTTTTTAAATGAAATGGCTAGTTTTGAAAGCGCGGGAGTGAGTAGGAAATAGTTTTCAGTCGCAGTCACAGTAAACTTTCGATACATCTGGAATTAAATATACTGATACTTCAAAATAATTATGTTTCATTGTGATTTATTCTCATTTTTGTCATTTTAAATAGCAAATTAAAACGAATTATTTTCAACTAGCATTTTTGTCATTCTGAGGAACGAAGAATCACACTAGTGACTCCACAGTGTATATCAACAATCTTTGTAGAATTACTAGCGTGATTCTTCGTTCCTCAGAATGACAAACTATTGTGAAAACTTTGTAGAGTTTCTCGCGAAGATTTCTCCTTCGTCGAAATGGCAAATTGAATGGAAAACCAATTATAAAAAATGAAAAAAGAACTACACATTTTCTTCACCTGTTTAATGTTTTACACCAGGATTCCATGTCCAAAAAACATTACACACCATCCAGATTATTTAAATAAAGCCACAAGATATTTTCCTTTTATTGGATGGATTGTTGGGAGTATTTCGTTTTTAGCTTTTTATCTTTTTTCATTTTTTCTTTCTACAGAAATTGCTGTAATATTGGCGATCATCTCTTCGATTTTAACAACGGGCGCTTTTCACGAAGACGGATTTGCAGATGTTTGTGACGGATTCGGAGGAGGCTGGACCAAAGAAAAAATCTTAATGATTATGAAAGATAGCGCAATTGGAGCATACGGCGCAATTGGATTAGTTTTACTTTTTTTATTGAAATTCAAATTGCTTTCAGAAAACATTTTACTTTTTACTGATAACTTTTTTATTATTTTTCTGCTGTTTATTTCCGCACATTCATTGAGTCGTTTGGCTGCGATCAGCATTATTTTTACGCATGAATATTCTCGAGAAGATGCTTCGAGCAAAAGCAAACCAATTGCAAAACAATATACTTGGAAGGAAGTTTTTGGCTCTTTCTTTTTTGGCCTAGTTCCATTAATTGTATTTTCTTATTTCGATTTGAAATTTCTTCTCGCCATAATTCCTGTTTTCATAACGAGATATTTTTTAGCCCGTTATTTTCAAAAATGGATTGGCGGTTACACCGGAGATTGTCTTGGTGCTACGCAGCAGGTTTGTGAAGTTGTGTTTTACTTAAGTATTTTATTTTTATGGAAATTTATTTAGTCCGCCACACCGAAACTATCTGCGAAAAAGGAATTTGTTACGGACAATCTGATGTAGGAATTGTAGAACCTTTTGATGAAATTTTCAACAGAATCATTTCTGAATTGCCCTCAGAAGCCGTTATTTTTTCTAGTCCGTTAAAGCGTTGTGTGATTTTAGCCAAACACATTCAAGAAAATATAAAAACTATTTCTTATCAGGTAGACGAACGTTTAAAGGAAATGAATTTTGGTAATTGGGAACTGAAAACTTGGAATGAAATTCCGTCAGAAGAACTCAATCCTTGGATGGAAGATTTTGTGAATATAAAAGTTTCAAACGGAGAATCTTTTGTGGAATTACATGAGAGAGTTGGTGATTTTTTATCTGATAAAATTTCAAAAATAAAGCAGCCGATTGTAATTGTCGCTCACGCTGGAATCATCAGAAGTATTTTGTGCCACCAAAGTTCACTGCCATTAAAAGACGCTTTCAACAATAAAGTCGATTTCGGAGAAGTTATAAAAATCGATTTTTAGTGCAAATTCTTTATAATTTTACATGAAAGGCAAAACAAATTTGAATTATCAATATTTTTAACTTTATCTTTGCGCAAAATTAAGGTTGTGTTTTTCTATTGAAAAATACATTAAAAGGGAATCAAGTAAATTCTTGAGCTGTACCCGCAACTGTAAGCTTAGTTCATAAAAATGAATGCTTGCTGTAACTACTAAACCACTGTTCGCCGCGGCGAATGGGAAGGTAAACAGCAAGACGCGAGCCAGGAGACCTGCCTTTGTAAACAATTATCAAGCTCTCGGGAAAAAGAGTGAAGAAATTATGACTTTAAAACGACTTATTACTTTTTGTTTATTCGTAATGTGCCAGATTATTTCGGCGCAGAGCGATTCTATTACCAGCCTTAAAGAGGTTTTTGTTTCAGATAAAAATTTAAAAACTTACTCGTCTTCACAGTCTGTTTTGAAACTGAATGATTCGATAATCAATAAAAATGAGGCACTTTTAACCGATTTATTGAATTTTAATTCGACTTTATATTTTAAGGAATACGGCCGCGGAATGCTTTCTACGGTTTCTTTCAGAGGAACAACTTCTTCTCAAACAGCAGTAATCTGGAACGGAATTAACATTAATTCACAAATGAATGGAAGCACCGATTTTAATACCATTTCGAGCTCCGATTATAATTCAATAAGTGTAAAAGCTGGTGGCGGAAGTGTGATTTACGGAAGTGGCGCAGTTGGAGGAACAGTTCACTTAAACAACGATTTGTTGTTTTATAATCGCTTTCAGAATACTTTAAAACTAGATTACGGCAGTTTTAATACGATTGGAATTAATTATAAGACTTCTATTTCCAACAAAAAATGGAGCACTCAGATAGGTTTTTCAAAAAACAGCTCAACAAACGATTATAAATATTTAAATCGATATACTTGGAGAGGTGAACAGCGCTGGAACCAGAACGGGCAATATGATATTATCACCTTAAGTGCCGATGCTGGATATAAATTCAACGAAAATCATTTTTTAAAACTTTACAGCCAGACTTCCAACACGGACCGTAATACTTCTTTGATTACGGAATCTGAAACAAAAAGTAAATACATCAATGGTTTCAATAGAAATTTATTAGAGTACGACGGGAGCTTTGGAAAATTAAAAACCAATTTCAAAACCGCTTACATTTTCGAAAACTATCAATATTTTGCGGATAACGCGACTAAAAATTTCACTTACGGAAAAACTGAAAACTTAATTACGAAGCTTGATGTTGATTATCATTTATTCAAAGGAACACATGTAAACGCAATTGTAGATTACAGCATAACAAATGGTTACGGAACTAGTTTTGGAAATCATGTTCGAGAAATAAGTTCTGCCGCTTTATTGGTTAGACAAGATTTTGGTGCTAATTGGAAAAACGAACTTGGCGTTAGAAAAGAATTTACAGATAACTACAAATCACCAGTTTTATTCAATTTAGGATCGTCCTATAAATTCAACAATTGGTACAACCTGAAACTGAATGTTTCTAGAAATTTCCGAATTCCAACCTACAATGATTTGTATTGGGAAGAAGGCGGAAATCCTAATTTAAAACCCGAAAGTTCTTATCAGGGAGAGATCGGTAATGTCTTTACATTCAAAAACCTGACTTGGACGCAGAATTTTTATTACATGAAAATTACCGATATGCTGCAATGGGTTCCAGGCGCAAACGGTATTTGGACTCCGCAAAATCAAGACAAAGTAATTAGTTATGGTACAGAAACTTTGCTAGGCTGGAAAAAAAGTTATGGCAAAAATATTTTTGCTGCGAATGCTACTTACGCCTATACGGTTTCTCAGGATGAAAAAACGAAAAACCAGATCTTTTTTGTTCCGTTTAATAAAGCTACAGGATCAATTTCGTATTCTAGAAATAAAATAAGCGCTTTTTATCAAATTCTTTATAACGGATTTGTTTATACAAGAGCTGATAATAATCCGGATGAAATTATTAATGATTATACGGTTTCGAATATCGGAATCGATTATGCTCTTAAATTTTTAGATTCGTTTAAAGTAGGTTTTCAAGTTTTAAACCTTTTTAATAAAGACTACGAAAGTCTGGAAAACAGACCAATGCCAGGTCGCAATTTCAATATGTATTTAACCTTAAAATTTTAATATATGAAGTTTAGTAAATTACTCTTAATAGCGTTGAGCATTTCGTTATTTGCTTCTTGTTCAAGTGATGATAATGATGACCCGAAAGGTGCTTACGACAATGGTTTTTTTATTTTGAATGAAGGAAGTTCTGATGTAGGAAGTGTTTCTTTCTCTAGCAATGACTTTAATTCTTTCACTAAAGATGTCTACAGTTCTGCCAACGGTTCTGATTTAATTGGGGGATATTTACAAAATATCTTTTTTGACGGAGATAAAGCTTACATCATCGCAGGCGGTTCTAACGTAATCAATGTTGTAAATCGTTATACTTTTAAATTGATTGCAAAAATTGATTCTGGTCTGGCAATTCCAAGATACGGAGTTGTGAAAGATGGTAAAGCTTATGTAACAAATGCAAATACTTATTCGTACATAAATCCTGTAACTGGAGACACTGATGATTTTGTTGCTGTAATTAATTTAGCGACTAATAAAGTAGAATCTAAAATTGAATTGAATGCAACTGCAAACAGACTAGTATTAGAAGATGGTAAATTATACATCACAGAACCAAATAGCAGCACTAAATTATTAATTGTAAATATTGCTACAAAAGCAGTAGAAACAGTAGAAATTGGTTCTGGCGGAGATTCAATAGAAGAAGAAAATGGCACATTATTTATTCTTCGAGCTCCTTTTACTGGTTTAGGAGAAATTGTAAAAGTAAAACTATCAGACAAATCTATTTCCAGAATTGCATTCCCAGAGAGTTTAGCTGGAGCAAGCTTCATGGATATTGAAGACAACAAAATTTATTATACGGCTGCAAGCGCTGTTTACGCTATGGATATTAATGCAACGTCTCCTTCGACAACAGCACTTATAAATTCACCAGCCAGCTATATCTACGGTTTTGCAGTAGAAAATAACCGTATCTATATTGCTGACGCTAAATTTGATAAAGATAGTAACGCTTTTATCTACAGCACGTCGGGAGTTTTACAAAAACAATTAGCAACTGGCGCAGGATCAAACGGATTCTACTTTAACGATTAATTTTTACCTTAGAATTAGTTTTTGTTTTTTTATGGAAAAGGCTTTCAGAGATGAAAGCCTTTTCTATTTATTATATTTTTCTAAAAATTCTTAGGAGCATTTGGGAAATACATTCCGTGTCTTAGTCCATTTAAGATTTTTGAATCTGTCAGATAAGGATGTTCTGGTTCAGAATCATTAACAATTCTTTTAGCGGTCGAACCAGTAATCTTTGAAATAGCCAAATTAAGCAAAGGCTCTGAAGTCTCTCCAAGAACGCCATAAGTATCTATATATTCTCTCTGCTGGTAAGTAGGCTGCAAACCTTGCGTATAATCTCCAAAACCTGCTGAATTTGAAATTTTAAAAACCAAAGGCTGCATCGCATATTTATGATTTGGATTAATTCCTTTTTTAGTAAAAAGAATTTCAGAATCATAAATTGTATACGAACCTACATTTTTACCTGTAGTTGTTTCTCCAATCTGAACTACATTAATATAGGGTTTTAAGCCATTGATAACCAATTCACTTGCAGAAGCTGTACTCGCAGTTGCAATAATATAAACGGTACTTAAGTTTAAGCTGTTCAATGCTTTTCCGTCAATATTATTTACGAATCTGTAATTCAAATCTTCTAAATCTTTAGCAGTCATCTCTTTCATCATCTTCGTATTAAATTGCGTTTTCGCAAAAACCTGAGTATCAAACTGTCCTGTAATCATACTAGAAAGTCTAATCGCCGAAGGAACTGCTCCTCCTCCATTATATCGTAGATCCAAAACTAAATCTGTTACTCCCTGTGATTTAAAATCTCCAAAAGCTTGGTTCAATTTTTCATCATAGCTTGAATAAAAACCGTTATACATTAAATAACCAATTTTATGACTTCCAGAAGAAATCACTTTACTAATAAAAATAGGATTTTCTTCTAGAACTGTTTTGGTCAAGTCAACCGATTTTCCATTTAAAACATAACTGCTTCCGTTATAATCTGCCAAGTTTAATGTATAGCTATCTTTACCGAATAATAATTCTTGGTAATTTGAAACCGTAAGTTTTACCCCATTCACACTAGTAAACAAATCACCTCGTTTAATTGCTTTAGTAGAAGCGTCTGAATTTGGTATGATATAACGAACAAAACCGACCACATCATTTGATCCTGCAGCTACACGGCTCAATCTAAAATCGACACCATTATTTTTTGTAACACCGCTTAATTCCTGTTCTAAAACCGTATAATCTTCAACAATCCAGCTAAAACGGTCAATAGCATCACCATTCGGATATTTACTTTCTGGTTTATTCAATAAATCTTCAAATAAATCCTCAGGATGAGAATATCCTCTTAAAAACTGATTAAAATCTGGCTGTAAATTACGTCCGTCTGCTAAATTTAGCACATCTTGCTGCCATAAATAAACTTCATTTAATCCTCTCCAGATAAAATTATTTATCTGCAAATCGGCTGGAGCGGCAACATCATCTTGATCTTCGCAAGACTGTAAAGAAAAAGCGAATAAAAAGAGAAAAAGAATACTCTTTAAAGTTGTTTTCATATCGTGTAGGTTATCTATATTCTGAATAAACGTAAAAATAGTATCTTTAGTTGTAGCTTCGCCATTAAAAGCAGTATTTTTTTTACATAAAAAAAAATTTCTTTTTTGTTGTAACAAATATAATCGTGCTTCGTCTTGACTATATAAGCTAACGATTAACCATCAGATTAATGAACCAAGTTGTATTTATAGAATTAATAAATCCTTTTAAAGACAAAGTTTTTCGTCTGGCAAAAAGATTGCTTACAAGTACTGAAGAGGCAGAAGATGCCACTCAGGAAGTAATGGTAAAATTGTGGAACAAAAAAGAGAACTTGCAAAGCTATAATAGCGTAGAAGCATTAGCGATGACCATGACTAAAAATTATTGTCTCGATCAGTTAAAGTCTAAAAGGGCCAGTAACCTGCAGATTGTTCATAATAATTTTACCGATCGGCAGCCACAATTGGACAAAAAACTTGAAGACCAAGACAGCTTAGAATGGGTTGAGAAAATTATAAATGAAATGCCGGAACAAATGCAATTATTAATTCAGCTTCGGGATGTTGAACAATATGAATTTGAAGAAATAGCCCAAATTGTAAACATGAATGAAACGGCGATACGAGTAGCACTTTCGAGAGCGAGAAAAAAAATTAGAGAATCAATGACAAATACACACCTTTATGGAACTAAATAAAATAGACGATATATTAGAAAAATACTTTCAGGGAGAAACTTCTATTGCCGAAGAAAATCAATTAAAAGAATACTTTTCTTCACCGAATGTTGCGCAGCATTTGGAGCAATACAAACCTATGTTTGGCTATTTCTCTCAAGCAAAAGAACAAAAATCAACGTATGAAATTCCACTACTCCCGAAGTCTCGGGATAAGAAACGTAACGTAGCGTGGTTATCGATTGCGGCATCAGTTGTTGTTTTGCTGGGAATTGGAACCTATTTTTTTGTGAGCGAGCAAAAAGAAACAACTGCAGTGGCTTTGCAAACAGAATTAGGAACCTACGACAATCCCGAAGAAGCTTTAAAAGCCACTCAAAAGGCTTTGGCTTTATTATCAAGCAATGTTAATGTAGGTATTGAAAGTGTACAATACATTAACGAATATGAACAATCAAAAAACAAAATTTTTAAACAGTAATTAAACACAAAATAATCATGCAAAATTTCATTATAACTTTAGTATTCGCATTCGTTAGCAGCACTTTTTACGCACAAGGTGCTTTTGACAAATTTGATGGTCAAGACGAGGTAACCTCAGTAATTGTAAACAAAAAAATGTTTGATTTAATGAGTAAAGTAAAAGTTGATGCTTCTGATAAAGAAACGCAACAGTACATTGCGCTAATTAAAAAATTAGATTACTTAAAAGTGTTCACAACAAAGAACCCAAAAGTCGAAGCCGACATGAAAGCTACTGCTGACAAGTATATAAAAACTGCCGGCTTAGAAGAATTAATGCGTGTAAATGATAGCGGGAAAAATGTTAGAATAATGGTTAAATCTGGCGCTTCAGACACACAAATAAGAGAACTATTAATGTATGTTGACGGTGCAAAAAACGATGAGACTGTTTTATTATCTTTAACTGGGAATTTTGATTTAAACGAAATTTCTGTACTTACAGATAAAATGCAACTTCCTGGCGGAACAGACTTGAAAAAAGCTTCTAAAGGCAAAAAATAACAATGAGAACAAATAGTATCATACTAGCGCTTATGGCTCTTCTAACTTTAGGAAGCTGTAATTCTGAACCAACACTGCAGAAATATTTTGTTGAGAATTCGGAGAAAAAAGATTTTATTGCTTTGGATGTTTCATCCAACATTTTGAATATTGATAAAGCAAATTTATCAGCCGAACAAAACGAGGCTTTAAATTCTTTTGACAAAATGAATATTCTCGCTTTTAAAGCTGATCAAAAAAATCAAATTCAGTTTGAAGAAGAAAGAAACAAAGTAAAAGCCATATTGAAAGATCCCAAATATCAGGAATTAATGAAAATTGGTTCTGGTAAAGATGGCGCTTCTGTAAGCTATGTTGGAAGCGATGATAATATTAAAGAGTTTGTCATTTTTGCTAATAGAAAAGAGAATGGCTTTGCCGTAGTTCGAGTTTTAGGCGAAAACATGAATCCAAATAACGTTATGACTTTAATGTCTGTTTTGCAAAAATCTAATATAGATATGGAACAGCTCAAGCCTTTAGAACAATTACTTAAAAAATAAAATATCTTACTTTAAAATCAAGAAAGCTCCAATTTACATTGGAGCTTTTTTTAACAACATTATTTATCTTCTATAAATTATGGGCATTACCAACAAAAATACCCGGATCAACTTTTATCCATTATAATCTATACAAAACGTAACCATAAGTTGTTTGCGTTAAACCAGTTGTTTTTTGAACTGTATACATTTTTTGTTGTCCAGAATTTTCATTATAATACAAAGCAGTGGTTTTAGGCTGAGCAGTAGGATACAAATACCCCAAAATCACATCTTGTGATGAAATTTTAGACGTACTTAATTTATGTCCATAAGCAATAGTTCCGTTGATTGATCTATATAATGGTACTGTTCCAGAAACTTGTGTAGAGTATAAATAGCCCACGTCTCCATCAAAAACATAACCATCCTTTCCAAAAACAACTTCGCAGGGATCAGTCGTATAAAAATAATAGTTGTTCTTTTTATATCTGTACAATTTTTTACTGCCTATCTCCAGAGGATATAATGTACTGTAAGCGACCATATCATAAGTAGAAAAACCTGTCCATGGATGAATAATTGCAAGCATTACCGAAGTAGGATCTGTAGCTGGCGTACACACTATTGGAGAGCCTTTCGTTAACTCATCAGTATGATGAATACCAAAAATGTGACCAAGTTCATGCACCATTGTACTTGTTTTGTCAGATGCTGTAATAGAATTGTATGCAATATTGATCTCAACATTTTTCCCCGTTATACCTCTCAAAGCAGGGAAATAACTAGTAGCAATAATTCCATTTTTACCATTATTTATAGTAGTTATCGTCGTATGTGCGATACTTGCATTTTGTACGATAGAAATATTTATTCTTGAATTAGTAGTATTCCAATTCAATACTGCTTGGTTGATTGCCACTTGCCAAGCTGAAGGCACATCTGGAGAGATATAAATTAATGCTGCTGATGAAAATTGCGGAAGAACGGTATACTGGCTAACTCGCTGATTACTTTTATTTGTAGCATTATGCTCACCAAATTCTTTGTATCGTTCTTGAACATCTTCCAATGAAAGCAATATGTCTTTCTCGATTATAAAAACTTCTCTTTTCGCATCATACGCGATTTCCTTTGACTGAAACTCTTCCGAAACAAATTTCAGTAACGTTTTTATTTCGTCGCTATTTTCTTCTGTTTGTGTTTTTGCAGAAGTTTGATTGTCATCACTGTTGCATTGAATGAAAGTTAGTGATGAACATAAAACAATAAGTAGTGTAATTTTTTTCATGATATAGTAAGATTTATCTTGCAATTATAATACAATTATTTTAAATAACAATCAAAAACTTACAAAATTAAGTCATTAAACTAGAAAAAGCTGCATTTCAACGACAAATTTGACAGAAATGAGGGTTAAAAAAAGTAATTTGACTCAAATGATGCATTAATTTTGCACATTGAATACCCTAATTCAATTGCATATCCTAACCTATAATTAAGATTATACTTACTAATTTGTTCGTGTTTTCATTTTGCTATTAATCAAATTTAATTACATTTACGAACTGAGATTCACCAAAAAAATCTCAAACCTAATTTAACCAAAATTAATATGATACAAAAAACATCAAATGCCTTTATAGCGGCGTCTTGGGTAGCTCTTGGAGCAGGAACGATAGGATTTATTGTTGGACTAACAAGAGCTGAAATGTTATTAAATGAAAAAGGATATTATTTTACCGTTTTAATGTTCGGTTTATTTGCTGTCGTTTCTTTGCAAAAAAGTGTAAGAGACAGACTTGAAAAACTTCCAGTAACAGATATTTATTACGGAATCTGCTGGTTCGGAACCTTACTGTCAATTGTCCTTTTAGTTGTTGGATTATGGAATGCGACAATTTTGCCAAGCGAAAAAGGTTTTTATGCTTTTGCTTTTTTATTAGCATTGTTTGGAGCTATTTCCGTACAAAAAAATACCAGAGACAATATGAACTTTGGTCAAGGAGAATAACATCGAATTGATTTAAAATAAGAAAGCTCCAATTTTCATTGGAGCTTTTCTTTTATAATAGAATCTGAGATTATTTACTCAAATACATTTTTCTTCTAGAGTACAATTCGTAGAATTGATCGTCTTTTAAGTCATCAATAAACAAGATGCTTTCTCCTGTTGACTTCATTTCTGGTCCTAATGCTTTGTTAACATTCGGGAATTTACTGAAAGAGAAAACTGGCTGTTTGATTGCATAACCATTTAATTGTGGGTTAAAATCGAAATCTGTTACTTTATTATGTCCTAACATCACTTTTGTAGCGTAGTTTACATAAGGTTCTCCGTAAGCTTTTGCGATGAATGGAACCGTTCTAGAAGCTCTTGGATTCGCTTCGATAATGTAAACTGTATCATCTTTAATCGCAAACTGAATATTGATTAATCCAACTGTTTTTAAAGCTCTAGCAATTTTATGTGTATGATCTTTAATCTGCTGCATTACAAATTCTCCTAAGTTGAAAGGAGGCAATGTTGCGTTACTATCACCAGAGTGAACTCCACAAGGCTCAATGTGCTCCATAATTCCGATGATGTAAACATTTCCATCAGCATCACAGATGGCATCAGCTTCAGCTTCAATTGCTCCAGCTAAGTAGTGATCTAGTAATAATTTGTTCCCTGGAATTGCTTTCAACAAGTCGATAACGTGTTCTTCAAGCTCCTTTTTGTTGATTACAATCTTCATTCCCTGACCTCCTAACACATAAGAAGGACGAATTAAAAGTGGGAAATCTAAAGTATCTGCTAATTTTGAAGCTTCATCAGCCGTTTCAGCGATTCCAAATCTTGGGAAAGGAATATGTAATTCAGTTAACAAGTCAGAGAAACGTCCTCTATCTTCTGCTAAATCTAGTGCATCAAAACTAGTTCCGATGATTTTCACTCCGTATTTAGAAAGTTTGTCAGCCAATTTAAGTGCTGTCTGTCCCCCTAACTGAACGATTACACCTTCTGGTTTTTCGTGCTGGATGATGTCATAAATATGCTCCCAGAAAACTGGTTCGAAGTATAATTTATCAGCTGTATCAAAGTCTGTCGAAACCGTTTCAGGATTACAGTTGATCATGATTGTTTCATAACCGCATTCTTTAGCCGCTAAAACCCCATGAACACAAGAATAATCAAACTCGATTCCTTGCCCGATTCTGTTTGGTCCAGAACCTAAAACAATTACTTTCTTTTTATCTGTTACGATGCTTTCGTTATCCACAAAACGTTCTCCATTTGCTTTTTCAATTTCTGCCTCAAAAGTGGAGTAGTAATATGGAGTCTGCGCTTTAAATTCAGCCGCACAAGTATCAACCAATTTAAATACACGGTTGATTTTTTGCTCCATACGTAAAGTATGAACTTCACTTTCTAGACAGCTCATCATGTGAGCCAATTGTCTGTCTGCAAATCCTTTTTGTTTTGCTTCAAGCAATAATTCTTTTGGAAGATCCGAAACTTTGTATTTTGAAATTTCTTTTTCTAAAGTGTAAAGCTCTTCGTATTGTTTCAAGAACCACATATCGATTCTTGTAATTTCATGAATAGTGCTCAACGGAATTCCCATCGCGATTGCATCATAAATTACAAAAACACGATCCCAGCTTGCGTGAGTCAGTTTATCAATGATTAATTCGTAGTCTTTGTATCCTTTTCCGTCAGCACCTAAACCATTTCTCTTAATCTCTAAAGACTGAGTTGCTTTGTGAAGTGCCTCTTGGAAAGAACGTCCGATTCCCATAACCTCCCCTACAGATTTCATCTGAAGACCTAAAGTTCTGTCTGAACCTTCAAATTTATCGAAGTTCCAACGTGGTATTTTTACAATTACATAATCTAAAGTTGGTTCGAAAAGAGCCGAAGTAGATTTTGTAATTTGGTTTTGCAATTCATCTAAGTTATAACCTAAAGCCAATTTAGAAGCAATTTTTGCAATTGGATATCCAGTTGCTTTTGATGCCAAAGCAGAAGAACGAGACACACGAGGATTAATCTCGATTGCTACGATATCTTCTTTTTCGTCTGGCGAAACTGCGAATTGCACGTTACATCCTCCCGCAAAGTTCCCGATACTTCTCATCATTAAGATAGCATAGTCACGTAATTTTTGGAAAGTCGTATCTGATAATGTCATCGCTGGTGCCACCGTAATCGAATCTCCAGTGTGGATTCCCATTGGGTCCATGTTTTCGATTGAACAGATAATTACAACGTTATCATTTTTATCTCTTAAAAGCTCTAACTCGTATTCTTTCCATCCCATTAAAGCTTTGTCGATCAAAACTTCGTGAATAGGCGATGCTTCAAGTCCGCGAGTTAAAAGCTCATCAAAATCTTCTTTTTTATAAACGACTGCTGCTCCAGTTCCTCCAAGTGTAAACGAAGGACGAATTACAAGCGGGAAACCAAATTCTTGAGCAATTTCTTTTCCTTCCAAGTAAGAAGTAGCCGTTTTTGCTGGTGCAGTTGGTACATTAATTCTTTCTAAAAGCTGTTTAAACTGCTCTCTATCTTCTGTAATATTAATTGCATTTACGTCAACACCAATTAATCTTACTCCGAAATCCTGCCAGATTCCTTTTTCTTCAGCCTCCAAACACAAGTTCAAAGCAGTCTGACCTCCCATTGTCGGTAAAACAGCATCAATTTGTGGATGTTCCTTAAGAATTTCAATAATCGATTTTGTCGTTAAAGGTTTCAAATAAACATGATCGGCCATTGATGGGTCGGTCATAATTGTCGCTGGATTCGAGTTTATCAAGATAACCTCAATTCCTTCTTCACGAATCGAGCGTGCAGATTGAGATCCCGCATAATCGAATTCGCAAGCTTGGCCAATAACAATAGGTCCTGAACCTATAATTAAAACTGATTTTATTGATGTGTCTTTAGGCATTTTGTATGTATTGTGTAGTTATTTAAGATTTTAAAAAACTGTTCTAGTGCATTAAAAACTAGAAAGTTGAGAAAATTTTTACCGACAAGGTATAAAAAAAGGCGATACTAAAAAAGTAATCGCCTTATGTATGTTTATACAAACATTATTTTTTGTGTCTAGGTTCGCTAGAAACAGTTAATTTATGTCTTCCTTTTGCTCTTCTACGCGCTAGAACTTTTCTTCCATTCGCAGAAGCCATTCTGTCCATAAATCCGTGCTTATTTCTTCTTTTTCTTTTCGATGGTTGAAATGTTCTTTTGCTCATTGCTTTGTATCTTTAAAAATGGTATCTATTAACTCTTTTTTGGTTTTGGATATCGTTGTTCAAAAACCGAGTGCAAATATACAAAGACTTTTTTTTCTCGCAAGCACTTTTATAAAAATATTTTTAATTCCTTTTACTATATTTGCAATCACAAATTTACATTAATTATGTTTCACAAAAATATTAAACTTATTTTGGCCGGACTTCTTGTAGTGGCGGGCATTTGGCAATTTACAGAAAGCAATATCGGAAATGGAATCTTTCTTATATTATTGACTGTAATTCCGATTTTTCTTTATTTTAAAAACGAATTTATCCTTTTAGCCTTCCTTAAATTAAGAAAACAAGACTTTGCAGGAGCTAATAAATGGTTATCATATATCAAAAATCCAGAAGGTGCTTTAGTAAGAAAACAACAGGGGTACTTAAATTATTTACAAGGTATCATGTTGTCTCAAACCAATATCAACCAAGCAGAGAAGCATTTCAAAAAAGCAATCGAACTTGGACTATCAATGGATATGGATTTAGCTGTAGCTAAATTAAACCTTGCAGGAGTTGCCATGTCACGCAGAAGAAAATTGGAAGCGACTAATTTATTGAACGAAGCTAAGAAATTAGACAAACAAGGAATGCTGAAAGAGCAAATCTCTATGATGAAAGAACAAATGAAGAAAATCTAAACGATTTTTAATCTTTAATTTTCAATTTTTAAAATCCCAAATTCCAATTCTCTGGTTTTTGGGATTTTTTAATTTTAGATTGTAGTCCCGAAGTTTCGGGATAGATTTTAAATTTTATTCTCATTTTATGTCCTCCTGAGCGAAGTCAAGGACGCGTAAAGTATAGACATACTGAATGGATTTAGCATGCGATCCTTCGACTTCGCTCAGGAGGACAAAACTGAGTGGTTACTTTAATGAGCTACTTGTGTAAATCCCTCGTTTCTCAGAATAACTAACTACACGGTTATACTTTGCGTTTGCTTTGCGCAAAACCTTTGTCAAAGTTTTAAACTTTGACAAAGGTCGAAATCGGAACAGCAAACTTGAAACTTCAAACTTGAAACTTGAAACCTTTAATCTTCCAAAATAATAGAAGGCAAATTCTCATTCAGCCATTTATACTTATTTAAGATCATAATATGAGTTCCTCCTTTTACCAAAATGCATTTATCGATGTATTTAATTGGAAAAACCTCATCTTGATCTCCGTGAATGTGAACTACGTTTTCATCGATTTTATCTCGATCCCAAAGAATCACACTTTCCACAGCCCATTGCAGATAACCTAGATCACGTACAGAAAGAAATTTTTCGTATAATTTGATTCTTTTATTGACTTTTTCGCCAAAAGAAAATTTAGCTAATTTTTCAATATTTAAAATCAACTGCATCGGAATGAGTTTATAAGCTTTAGTCCTCTTCCCTATCTTCATTCTTCTTGGGAATTCGAGATTGCTTCTAACACTCGAAATAATAATTACTTTTCGAGTTTTTATATGTTTAGAAATTTCCTGAACTAGAATTCCGCCAAAAGAAACTCCGATCAAAACAGGATTTTCGTCTTTTATCTTTTTACTAATGCGAAGCGCATAATCTGACAATGATTCTTTCGGATTTGGAATTTCCCATTCTAAAAGATGCGTTTCGAAAATAGTTTCATCCAATTTTATTCTTTCAAAAATAGATGAACTCGCCGCCAAGCCTGGCATAAAATAAACTGGAATTTTACTCATAATATTAAAATGAAATTGCCATTAGGATATTTATTCTAAAAAATAAAGTTACTTTTTTTAGTATCATGACAATCAAATTTCAGACCTATTTTATAGAAATTTGAAAAAATATAAGTCAGAACAATAACTTACAGCTTACAGTTGCAAAAAATAATTTAATATTGAAAATCAAATGATTACCTTTGCAATTCGAAACATTTGTTGATTTAAAACCTTATAAAGAATTTTCTTTCAATAAAATTTCATCGCCCAAATCACTATTTACCAATAACCTAACAAGAAATTACTATGGAAACTTCTGTAACTATGGAAATCAAAGACAACACATTTGCACGCCAATTCGAAACTGTCATCCCTGAAGGTATGTTAGCAGTTGAGTATTCATTTCAAGAAAAAAAGATCTTTTTAACCAAAATCAACAAGCCAGATTCGTACGAGAACGAAGAAGCAATTAATACTTTGCTTAAAAATATATTAGAATTAAGTTCTGAAAAAAATTACAGAGTAGTTCCTATTCACCCGAAGATTGTTTCGTTTTTCAAAAAAAATCCGAGATACAAAGAATTACTTCCTCCTGGAATTAGAATCTAAAAATATCCTATAACTCGGAGCCACAAGCCTCCAATTACCATATAAATTAAGAGCATAACCAAACCGGTTATAAGCCCTTTGACCCACCAACTCTTTAGGTCAACGTAGCCGCTCCCGAAAAATACGGGTGCCGGACCGTGACCATAATGAGTTAAAGTTCCGTAAAGAGATCCGACAAAACCAAGCATAAAGGCTAACAATAACCCTGGAATTCCGAGCGAAACACCAACACCAAGTAAGGCTGCGTACATTGCTGCAACGTGCGCAGTTGCACTTGCAAAAAGATAATGGCTAAAGAAATACACCAATATAATAATCGGAAAAGCCATCTGCCAGCTTAATCCGCCGATTTGTGCCTTTACCAAATCACTAAACCATGCTATAAAACCTAATTCGTTTAACGAACTGGCCATCATTACTAAAACAGAAAACCAAACGATTGTATCCCAAGCACCTTTTTCGGCTTTAACATCTTCCCAAGTTAAAACTGAAGTTAGCAGTAAAATTACTAGACCAATAAAAGCCGTTGTGGTTGCATCGATAGAAAGTAAATCTCCTGTCATCCAGAGGAAAAGAAGAATAAAAAATGTGAGCAGCATCATCCATTCGTTTCTGGATATTGCGCCCATTTCTTTTAATTTTTGACTCGCAAGCTGTGGAGCATCGCCTGTTTTCTTTAATTCTGGAGGATAAATTTTATAAAGGACAAACGGAATCACAAAAAAAGCACACAAACCCGGAACAATCGCAGCGGCCGCCCAAGACATCCAGCTGATTTTTATTCCTAAATTTAAAGCAAACTTTTGGCACATCGGGTTACTTGCCGTTCCTGTTAAAAACATGGAAGAAGCAATCAGGTTCATATTATAACTATTTAAAGTTAGATAAGCGCCTAATTTTCTGTGCGTTTCTGGCTTGTCTGGCATTGAGCCAAAACTCATCGACATTGATTTCATAATCGGATAAACGATTCCTCCTCCTCTAGCGGTGTTACTCGGAACAGCTGGCGCTAAAACTAAATCTGCCAATCCTAAGCCATAAGCCAGCCCTAAAGAACTTTTCCCAAATATTTTTATGAATAAAAAGGCAATTCTGTTTCCAAGACCTGTTTTTATGAATCCTCTTGCGATGAAAAACGAAATTCCGATCAGCCAGATTACTTTATCGCCAAATCCTTTTAATGCTAATGTGATCGATTTTCCAGGATCTCCAGGAGCCAAGACTTGAGACATTGCCGTTAGGGCAATTGCAATCATACACATGGTTCCCATCGGAGCCGCTTTTAAGATGATTCCTAAAATAGTGGCCACGAAAATGGCAAATAGATGCCACGCTTCTATCACAACGCCTTCTGGAGCCGGAATAAACCAAATGGCAACTAAAACTGCCAGCGTAATTAGAGTCTGAGGAATTTTTACTTCTTTCATAATACAAAAATTAAGTGAATTAAATTCTGAGCTGTAACTGAATTAAAAACAAGTTATCGTTATAGGTTGATGTATCTGGAATATTTTTATCGAATCTGTCAATTTCAAATCCCATCTCGATACGGCCTGTATACGATTTCCCGAATTCTAAACTGACCATTGGCGTGTAAGTAGTACGAACGTTTGAATTAACCTTGTAACTCGGGTCAAAAGTTTCGTAACGGCAGGAAACTTCAAGCGCTGTGAGTTTCTTATAATTTATTTCATATCTAAAGTTTGGCAGAAAATAGATTCCTCGCATTTGATAATCGGCCACATTATCTGTTCGGCTATCAGCTGGCAAAGAATAATATAAATTATGGTTTGTTCCTTGCTTATATTCTATTTGCAAATCAAAACTGAATTTATCCGTCATTTGAAAATAACTGGTAATATCTGCTCCTAGTGCAAAAACATCTTCTTTAAAAACCTTTCCAAAGCCACCGTTTAAACCCAGATTTATTTTATGTTCTTTTGACAAACCAAAAACCCATCTTGAAGAAAACTGTTTTCCGTTGTCTTTATCCATTTCCTGATTTTTTCCGTTTCCGTTTAAAACCGAAACAGCATAGTTAACAGGTATTTTTCCCAAATCAAAGGCTCCTGTTGCCGACGCTCCAATCTGAAAACTTGTCCATCCATTTTTCCCGAATTCATAATACTGATTTGAAAAATCGAAAGACTTAATAATATCCACCGGAACAAGCTCCTCAATACCAAATGCAGGACGAAACTGTCCTCCTGTTAAGGCTATATGTTTATTAAAAGTATATTTTCCGTAAGCATTTTCAAGAACTTTACCTTTTGTGTCTGATTTAAAATCGGCTAAATTGACCAGAATTACAATTTCTGTAGTTTCACTTAACTTGGTATTTAAGCCGACACGCATTCTTTTTATGTCAAAAGAACTTTGAACTGCATCTCCTGTTGAATGATGCGTACCTAAAACGTCTACGTTATCTCCAAAACTTTCCAGATATCTGGCCTGAAGAAGTCCTTTTAATTGAAACTGTGGATATTTCACTTCTTCAGCATCTTTTTTCTCCACAACTTGATTCAAATCACCTTGGGCATGTAAAAAAGTGGGCGTTATAAAAAAAAGAAAAAAAATGGGCATTAGTAGACTTTTATTCATAGGCTTAAAATAAAATGAAACGACAATGCTTATATAGTGATTGAAAGACCAGCTCTTTATTCTTGAGATCAAAAAATTAACGGGCTAATAGTCAACACGAAATGTAATACTAAAATAACAAAAAAAGATTGATTATGTAAAAAAAGTTGCATTAAAATTCTGTTATGAATAGAATACAAAAAAAGGCATAAGAATAAAACTTATGCCTTTTTAAAAATTTATTTGAAAAATATTATTTCTCGATCTCTCTCATCGAATCCATTTTCTTGTGTGCTAAGAAACCGGCAACATCTTCAAAATGCTCTTTTACTCGTTTGTTTCCGAATTCGAAAACTTTAGTCGCTAATCCGTCCAAGAAGTCACGGTCGTGCGAAACTAGAATTAAAGTACCGTCAAAATCTCTTAGAGCATCTTTAATGATGTCTTTAGTTTTCATATCCAAGTGATTAGAAGGCTCATCCAGAATCAATAAGTTAACTGGCTCCAACAATAATTTAATCATTGCTAAACGTGTTTTTTCTCCTCCAGAAAGCACTTTTACTTTCTTCGTAATATCATCTCCTTGGAACATGAAAGCTCCTAATATATTCTTGATTTGAGTTCTAATATCTCCAACTGCAATACTATCGATTGTCTCGAAAATCGTAGCATTTTCATCTAATAAAGCCGCTTGATTTTGAGCAAAATATCCGATTTGTGCATTATGACCGATTTCAACGCTTCCAGAATCAACACCGATTTCTTTCATGATCGCTTTGATCATTGTTGATTTTCCTTCTCCATTTTTCCCAACAAAAGCCACTTTTTGTCCGCGCTCGATTACAATGTTTGCATCTTTAAATACTACGTGATCTCCGTAAGCTTTAGACATTTCTTTTACAATAACAGGATATTGACCAGAACGTGCAGCAGGCGGAAATTTCAAGCGTAAAGCAGAAGTATCTACTTCATCAACCTGAACGATTTCTAGTTTCTCAAGCATTTTTACACGTGACTGAACGGCATCTGTTTTAGAGAATGTTCCTTTGAAACGATCAATAAACGCACGATTTTCAGCAATCATTTTTTGTTGCTCGTCATACGCTTTTTGCTGGTGAATTCTACGATCTTTTCTTAATTCTAAGTAATGAGTATATTTTGCTTTATAGTCATAGATTCTTCCCATTGTAACTTCGATCGTTCTGTTTGTAATATTATCTACAAACGCTCTATCGTGCGAAATTACCACTACCGCTTTCGCTTGATTTAGCAAAAACTCTTCTAACCACTGAATACTTTCGATATCCATGTGGTTCGTTGGCTCATCCAGCAAAATCAAATCTGGCTTTCTCAATAAAATCTTAGCCAGCTCAATACGCATTCTCCATCCTCCAGAAAATTCAGAAGTCTGACGATTAAAATCTTCACGTTCGAAACCTAAACCAACTAATATTTTCTCAACTTCAGCTTCGTAATTCACTTCTTCGATTGCATAAAATTTCTCGCTTAAGTCAGAAACTCTTTCGATCAATTTCATGTATTCGTCACTTTCATAATCTGTACGAACTGTCAATTGCTCATTGATATTATCGATTTCAGCTTTCATTGTAAAAATTTCACTGAAAGCTTTAGACGCTTCTTCCATCACCGTTGCGCCATCTTCTGCAAGCAAATGCTGTGGCAAATAAGCGATTACAGCTTCTTTTGGAGCAGAAATACTTCCTGTAGAAGGTTTGTTTACACCTGCAATTATCTTTAAAAGTGTAGATTTTCCTGCACCATTTTTACCCATAAGGGCAATTTTATCATTTTCATTAATAGCAAAAGAAACATCGCTAAAAAGTGTAGTTCCGCCAAACTGAACCGAAATATCGTTAACTGTAATCATTTGTCTTTGTTAATTTGTTTAAATCGGTTAATCGTTTATCTGACTACCCATTTTTTTTGTGCTGCAAAGATAGATTAATTAGATAATTAGACAATGTGTGAATGAGATAATTAGAATTAATGAGCTTGAACTAGATGCGTCTCAAACAATTTTTGAGAAATTTTTAAGAATAAAAATAATACAAAACGTTAAATTGTAGGATTTTACGTTAATTAAATATTAACCACTATACACCGCATACCCTTTTTCCTACATTTGCGACATAATTTTAACTCTAAAATAAATGAAACAAACTTTATTAGCAGCACTTATTGTGCTATCGGTAGGAATTATTACTACTTCATGCGAAAATGATTATCAGGGAATGCCCGAATCTGAAAAAACACCGAAAGAAATAGAGAATTTTATCTCTAAAAATTTCCCTACTGCTTATGAAGCAGATTTAGAAATAGTAAACAGTGAAGATCCATCCAAAAAAGTATATACTGTTATGCTGACCAATGGTATTTCAATTGAATTTGACAAAAATAAAAATTGGAAATATATATCTGGAAATCCTAAGGAAATACCTTTGAAATTAATTCCTGAAAAAATCTGCAGTTATTTAGCTCAACATTATCCCAACCAACTTGTTGACTATATATGTAATACCGGCGATGGATTCACTATCAGAATTAATAACACAATATTATATTTTGATAAAGATGACAATCTTAGTCAAACAACCATTTATGGATCGTAAAATTTAATCACTCAAAATAAAGAAACAACCAGCTACTTCGCTTTTATAATATTTAAATTAAAATAATGAAAAAAACTTTTTTAATAGCTATTAGTGCGCTATCTATCTTATTCATAACAACTTCATGCGAGAGTGAATCAATTTCATCTATGCAAACAACTCAAGAAATACCACTAGAAATTGATACTTTTATTCGAGAAAATTTTCCAGACAACCCTAAACCAGTCTTAGATATATTTACCACAAAACATTCGCCTGAAGTAACCTATTATGCAACCCTTCCTGACGGCATCGTCATTACGTTTAACAAGGATAAAAACTGGACTGAGATACAGGGATACTCAAATGAAATTCCAACAAAATTACTTCCAGAAAAAATAAGTAATTACATAGCCACAAAATACCCTAATCAAATTGTGCAATATATAAGTAAACGAGAAAAAGAGATTTGGGTTGGAGTTTCTAAAGCAAGTTTGGCCTTTAATTTACAGGGAGAACTTCTTAAAACTATAATTTACGAACATTAAATACAATAAAAAAAACCACGATTGAAATCGTGGTTTTTGGCATTTAATCTTTTCTCCATTTTTTAGTTTCTTCGAAAACATGCTCTAAGATTGCTTGCTCAGTTTCATCAAAATCAATGTTTCTTCTTGACAAAACCAAACGCGCTGTTTCAAAAGCTTTTTTAGTTACGTAGGTTGTAAATCCTCCTGCGCCACCCCAAGAAAAACTTGGAACGAAATTACGAGGAAAACCAGAACCGAAAATATTAGCGCTTACACCTACAACAGTTCCCGTGTTGAACATGGTATTGATGCCGCATTTACTGTGATCTCCCATCATTAAACCGCAAAACTGAAGTCCGGTTTTAGCAAAACCTTCTGTTTCGTAGCTCCATAATTTTACTTCTTCGTAATTGTTTTTTAGGTTTGAATTATTCGAATCTGCACCGATATTGCACCATTCGCCCAAAACAGAATCTCCTAAAAATCCTTCGTGCCCTTTATTTGAATTCGCAAAAAGAACTGAGTTTTTAACCTCTCCGCCTATTCTTGATCCAGGTCCAACAGTTGTTGCGCCATAAACCTTAGCCGACATTTTTACCATTGCATTTTCACATAAAGCGAATGGCCCGCGAATTACGGTTCCTTCCATAATTTCGGTATTCTTACCAATATATATAGGTCCGTTTGATGCGTTTAGAGTTACAAACTCTAATTTTGCTCCTTCTTCAATAAAAATATTTTCTGGCGCAATTACGTTTACGCTTTTAGGAATTGGCTGCGAGGTGCGATCTTCTGTCAAGTATTTAAAATCCTGACGAATTGCAGCATCGTTTTTAGAGAAAATATCCCAAGTATGTTCAATAGTGATACAATCTTCGTTGTATGGAATAATTTCGTAAGAATCAAAATCGACTTCTTCCTGATTTTCACTTGCAAAAAATGCAATAACATCTTCGCCTCTAAAGATTGCTTGGCTTTCTTTTAAATTAGAAACCATCTCTGCAAGAGTATCATTTGGCAAATACGCTGCATTGATCATTACGTTTTCTTCCATTTCGACCATTGGGAATTTTTCCGATAAATATTCCTCTGTTATAGTGGTAATTGTCGAACCAAGATATTTTTCCCATTTCTGGCGAATTGTCATAATTCCGACTAAAATATCAGCTACGGGTCTAGTAAAAGTAAAGGGTAATAAAGCATTCCGAACGGGACCGTCGAAAAGAATGTAGTTCATAAATAATTGAGTGTTTATTAAAAATTAGTTTGGTTACCTGGTTCAAAGTTACAAATATTTTACTGTTTTAATAGAAAACCACATTAACGAAAAGTAATATTTCACGCATAAAAAAAGCCTTCCAGAGATTGGAAGGCTTTTGTATAATTTAAAACAGCTATTATTTTTTAGCGTGTTTAGCGTATTTAGTTTTGAATTTATCAATACGTCCTGCAGTATCGATAAGTTTAGATTTACCAGTATAAAAAGGGTGAGATGTTCTAGAAATCTCCATTTTTACAACTGGATACTCAACTCCGTCAACTTCAATTGTTTCTCTTGTATCTGCAGTAGATTTAGTGATAAAAACGTCATCATTAGACATGTCTTTAAATGCAACTAATCTGTAATTTTCTGGGTGAACTCCTTTTTTCATCTTTGTCTTTTTATTTATTGTTATAGAGCACTTTTATTTTGAAGCTTTTTCATGGTTAGAAAAAGGTATAAACAAGCAATACTCTTTTTTGTTTAAAAATTTAATTATTTTTGAGTGTGCAAATTTACAATTCTTTTTTAATAAACAAACAGTTAGCTTACTTTTTTTTAGTTTATTTCGAAAAGCTTTTTTTATATTCGATTATAGTGGGAATTACTATATTTGTGGATTAATTCTAAACATACCAAAATATGATTAATGAAGTTATAAAAAAGAATGGCGTTACTTACGGAATTATGTTAGGAACTATCCTATCATTAATTACAGCAACCATCTATGCTGTAGACCTAAAATTATTTGTTTCTGGTTGGATTGGCGGTGTAACTTTCGCTATTTATGTAATAATTGGTATCGTGTTACTTACTAAAACAAAGAGACAAATTAATAGCTTTTTCTCTTTTAAAGACGCTTTTACAACATTTTTTATAACTACCATAATCGCTCTTACAATTTCTACTTTTTTCAGCATCCTACTATTTAACGTCATAGATCCTGAAGCAAAAACAACTATTAGCGAATTATTGATTAAGTACATGGCTGAAACTTTGCAGAAATTTGGAACTCCTGCTTCGAAAATAAATGAAGCATTAGCCAAAATGAAAGAAAACAATCCTTTCTCAACTATTGAACAATTAAAAGCCCTAATTTTCAGTATTGTTGGCTATTCTATTTTAGGACTAATTTTAGCAGCATTTTTTAAAAGCAAATCTACACAAGAATAAAAATATAAATGAATTTATCTATACTTATACCGCTTCTAAACGAGGAGGAATCACTTAAAGAACTCTATACTTGGATCATTAAAGTGATGCAGTCTAACAATTACTCTTATGAAATCATTTTTGTAGATGATGGTAGTACAGATAATTCTTGGCAGATTATTGAAGGTTTCTCTAACGAAAACCCAAATGTAAAAGGGATTCGTTTCATGAAAAACTTCGGAAAATCTCAAGCTTTACATGCTGGTTTTGCAAAAGCAAAAGGTGATGTTATCATTACGATGGATGCCGACTTACAAGACAGCCCAGATGAAATTCCGGAATTGTACGATATGATTACGGCTCAGAAATTTGATTTGGTTTCGGGCTGGAAAAAGAAACGTTACGACTCTGTTGTAGCCAAAAATCTTCCATCAAAATTATTTAACTGGGCGGCTAGAAAAACTTCTGGCGTTGAGCTTAATGATTTTAACTGCGGATTGAAAGCGTACAAAAATGTCGTAGTTAAAAACATCGAAGTGTCTGGCGAAATGCACCGCTACATTCCAGTTTTGGCCAAAAATGCCGGATTCGGAAAAATTGGCGAAAAAGTGGTAATTCACCAAGCTAGAAAATACGGTGAAACAAAATTCGGAATGGAACGTTTCATAAACGGTTTCCTGGATTTAATTACGATTTGGTTTTTATCAAGATTCGGAAAAAGACCAATGCACTTATTCGGCGCTATGGGTTCTTTAATGTTTATCATCGGATTTTTATCTACAGGATATATTGGAGTTTCAAAACTATACCATATGTATACTGGAATGAAATATAGTCTGATTACTAACAATCCATGGTTCTATATCGCTTTAACCACTATGATTCTTGGTACTCAATTATTTTTAGCGGGCTTTTTAGGAGAAATTATTCTAAGAACCAAAAGTAATGAAGCACGTTACAAAGTAGCCCGAGAAGTTAATTTCTAAAACACCTTAATTGTCTTTAAAATCTTTTTAATTAAGGTACAAAATTATTGCATACAGCACATTTAGACCTTAACAAAAAACTATTTTTAAACAAAACATAAATCAAACTATAATGAATATAGCACCAAACATATTAAACGCTGTAAACGAATGGTTAACACCAACATTTGATCAAGAAACCCAAGCTGCTGTTAAAGAATTAATGACAACTTCACCAAAAGAACTTGAAGAGAGTTTTTACAAAAACTTAGAGTTCGGGACTGGAGGAATGCGTGGCGTAATGGGTATTGGAAACAACCGAATCAACAAATATACGCTTGGAAAAAATACTCAGGGATTATCTGATTACCTGCATAAAGTTTTTCCAAACGAACCTTTAAAAGTAGCTATTGCTTACGATTGCCGTCATAATAGCAATACTTTAGCAAAAGTAGTAGCTGATGTTTTCTCTGCAAACGGAATCCAAGTTTATTTGTTTTCTGATTTAAGACCAACTCCAGAATTATCTTTTGCGCTTAAATATTTAAAATGTCAGTGCGGAATTGTTTTAACAGCTTCCCACAATCCGCCAGAATATAATGGTTACAAAGTTTACTGGCAAGATGGCGGACAAATTGTTCCTCCGCAAGACAAAGAAATTGTCAATGTAATTGAAAGTTTAGGCTATGACAAAATCAAATTTAACGCAAACGAAGATTTGATTGAATACATTGACACAGAAATAGACAAAGCTTTTATAAAATCGTCTATTGAAAACGCAAGTTTTAACACTCCAGCTGAAGCTAAAGACAATCTTCATATCGTTTTTACTTCATTGCACGGAACTTCTATAAAATCAATTCCAGATACTTTATCGCAAGCTGGATATAAAAATGTTCATATTGTTCCTGAACAAGCTGTTCCAGACGGGAATTTCCCAACAGTAAAATCTCCAAACCCAGAAGAACCAGAAGCTTTAACTATGGCTTTGGCTTTGGCAGACAAAACCAATTCTGACATTGTAGTGGGAACAGATCCTGACTGCGACCGCTTAGGAGTTGCTGTTCGTAACAACGACGGCAAAATGATTTTATTGAACGGAAACCAAACGATGGTTTTAATGACTTCTTTCTTATTGAAACAATGGAAAAAAGCAGGCAAACTAAATGGAAAACAATTTGTCGGTTCAACAATCGTTTCGACTCCAATGATGATGGAGCTTGCATCGAGCTACGGTGTTGAGTGCAAAGTTGGATTAACCGGATTTAAATGGATCGCGAAAATGATCGTAGATTTCCCAGAACTTGAATTTATCGGTGGCGGTGAAGAAAGTTTCGGATTTATGGTGGGAGATGCCGTGAGAGATAAAGATGCTGTTGCTGCTACCTTATTAATTTGCGAAGTTGCTGCTCAAGCGAAAGCCGCAGGAAGTTCCGTTTACAAAGAACTTTTACAGCTATATGTTGAAAATGGTTTCTACAAAGAATATTTAGTTTCATTGACTAAAAAAGGAATGGAAGGTTTACAGGAAATCAACCAAATGATGATTGATTTACGCGAGAATCCTTTGAAAGAAATCAATGGACAAAGAGTAATTATGGTTGAAGATTATCAATCGTCTATTGCTTTAAACCTATTAGATGGTTCAGAATCGACAATGGATATTCCAAAATCGAATGTGTTGATTTATTACACAGAAGACGGATCTAAAATTTGCGCAAGACCAAGCGGAACCGAGCCAAAAATCAAATTCTATATCAGCGTAAACGCAGAAATAGAATCGGTTTCAGATTTTGATGAAGCAGAAAAATTCTTAGACAATAAAATACAAAATATCATTGCAGATATGAAGTTGAACTAACGTTCATTTTTCAATTACAAATTCAATATCTTTAAACTCTGATTTACAATCTTAAAAAGTAAATCAGAGTTTTTTTTATAAAAAAAACTAAAAAGAAATTGAAAACACCTCAATTGGATTAATTTTGTGCATTGAAATACCGCTCAACCATTCCCAAAAGAGCTATCATATTAAAAGAAAACAATATCAAACAAATAAATGAGTAATTTCAAAAAAATAGTTCCTTTTATATACCCGTATAAAAGATACGCATTCTTAAATATCTTTTTCAATATTTTGTATGCGCTTTTCAGTACACTTTCGTTCATTGCCTTAATCCCAATGCTTCAAGTTTTGTTTGACAAAACCAAAGAAAACTTTGAAAAGCCAGTATATAAAGGAATTCTAGACATTAAGGATTATGGAGAAAATTATTTAAGCTATTACATTACAACATCAAAAGGAACTCATGAATCTGGTTATGTGTTATCTATAATGGTTGCCATAATTATCTCAATCTTTTTACTAAAAAACTTAGCCGATTATTTAGCAATGTTTTTTATCAATTTCCTCAGAAATGGAGTTTTAAAGGACATGAGAAATGCATTGTACAAAAAGACATTAGAGCTTCCTTTGGCTTTTTATTCTGAAAAAAGAAAAGGAGATGTAATTTCTAGAATTTCAGCTGACGTAAACGAAGTTCAAAACTCCTTTTTAGCCATTTTAGAGCTCATTGTAAAAGAACCTTTAACGATTATTTTTACGATCATCGCTATGCTTGTCATTAGTGCTAAATTGACTTTGTTTGTATTCATTTTTATCCCTGTTTCCGGTTATATCATTTCGCTAATCGGAAAACAGCTTAAAAAACAATCTACCAAAGCTCAAGAAGAACAAGGAAGATTTCTTTCTACGATTGAAGAAACAATTGGTGGATTAAAAGTGGTAAAAGGATACAATGCCGAAAATTACTTTAACAACGTTTTTCAAAATTCAACTGAGCGTTTTTTCACTTTATCAAATAGCATTGGAAATCGCCAAAACTTAGCTTCACCCGCGAGTGAATTTATGGGAATCACTGTAATTGCCATTTTGCTTTGGTACGGAGGCCAGATGGTTTTGATTGATAAAACCTTAGAAGGCGCTGCATTTATTGCTTACATGGGATTAGCGTATAACATTCTAACTCCAGCAAAAGCAATTTCTAAAGCTTCTTATGGAGTAAAAAGAGGAAATGCTGCCGCAGAACGTGTTCTTGAAATTCTAGAACAAGAAAATACGATTACTTCTAAAGAAAATGCTATTGAAAAAACCACTTTTGACGATACTATTAGCGTTCAAAATGTAAACTTTAAATATGAGGAAGAAACGGTTCTAAAAGATTTTTCTCTTCAAATTAAAAAAGGGCAGACTGTTGCTCTTGTTGGACAATCGGGAAGCGGCAAAAGTACAATTGCGAATTTGCTAACTCGATTTTATGATGTTAATGACGGTTCAATTGCTATTGACGGAATCAACATTAAAGACATGAATCTGCAATCGCTTCGCAGTTTGATGGGATTGGTAACGCAAGACAGTATTCTATTTAATGACACTATTAAAGCAAATATTTCTTTAGGAAAATTAGACGCTACTGACGACGAAATCATCGAAGCGCTTAAAATTGCGAATGCTTACGAGTTCGTAAAAGAGTTGCCAAAAGGAATTTACACCAATATCGGAGACAGCGGAAACAAACTTTCTGGAGGACAAAAACAGCGTTTATCTATCGCTCGTGCGGTACTTAAAAATCCACCGATTATGATTTTGGATGAAGCAACATCAGCACTGGACACAGAAAGCGAAAAATTTGTTCAGGTTGCTCTTGAAAACATGATGCAGAACAGAACTTCGATTGTAATTGCACACCGTCTTTCTACTATTCAAAAAGCAGATGTGATTGTGGTGATGCAAAAAGGAAAAATCGTGGAGCAAGGAACTCACGAAGAGTTAATCGCACACAACGGAACTTACAATAAACTGGTGACCATGCAGTCTTTCGAATCATAAAAAAATCCAATTTCAAAATTACTTTACACAGATTAAAGAAATATTAAAACTCAGTTTAATTTCTTTAATCTGTGTTTATTTTTATAACTTTAGGTTAGTTACAGAATAAATCATTTAATTACTCGAAAATGTACCTTAACAACCCCAACATCACACTTCCTGAAGATCCCAACACTGTCGTTTGGAAATACTTGGACTTATCTAAATTTCTTGACTTACTGCTTTCAAAAAAGCTTTTCATGTCTCGCTCAGACAAATTTGAAGATCAGTACGAAGGTACTTTCAGCGAACCTACTTACGAGGAGATTAAAAAACTCGCCATTGATAATCCTGACTTTTTAAAATATTACAAAACGCATCGAGAACAAGTTGCCATAAGCAGCTGGCATATTAACGAATATGAATCTTTTGCGATGTGGCAGATTTTTACACAAAATAGCGAAGGATTAGCCATTCAGTCCACAATTGGGAGGTTGCAGAAAGCTTTAAGACCAGAAAATAATTTTGACCAATATATTGGCGAAGTAAATTACATCGATTATAAGAAAGAATACATTCCTTTTGATGATTTGTTCTTTCCATTTTTATTTAAACGAAAAAGTTTTCAATACGAGCGCGAAGTCCGCATTATAACAGACACTTCTAAAAGCGACATCAAACTAAACGACGGATTAAAAATAAATGTAGACATCAATCAGCTGATTGAAAAAATATACATTCACCCAAAATCTGAAAACTGGTATAAAAAACTTGTAATAGAATTAGTTGAGCGTTTAGATTTTGGTTTTGAAATCGAAAAATCAGATCTGGAAAGTGATATTTTGATCTAAGGTTGTGAGGTGCTAAGATGCTAAGGTTTTTTTTTTGCAATAGAAGCAATTAGAAATCTCATAATTTATTTTTCTTTGAGTTTTTCTAAATACCTATTTCTAAGATCCAAATTTTGATCTTCAATGATTATTGTGCCTTCTTTTTTATAATAATAAACAGAATCAGATTTAGACTTTTTCACCACAGAATCACCAATCTCCATTTTATCATATAATTCAGTACTCACTTGCCATCTAATCCCTGAATTCAAAAACAGACAATGTGGGAGACGATATCCCTCTCCTCCTTCTATTTTCTTTTCATAAATAACTCCAGAAAAGCTATACTCATTAGCTTCTTTATATTCCTTTTCTATGTATCCCATTGAATTACCAACGAAATATGCTCCAACAACAGTAAGAAAAAAAATGGGCATAAAGATTAGTTTTGCTATTTTAATTCCTTTATCATAGCCTTCAACCTCTTCCTCTGCATTCATAAAAACTATATAGGCTTATAGGATTTAACCTCCCATTTCTTTGAAGCCAAATCTATATAATTATAATGCAAGACATCACTTTTATCGAACTGACCGTTTTGGTTGGTATCTTCTATTGTTCTAAAATACAAACGGTTTTTAGAATCAATTAAATTCCAATCTACCAATTCTTGCAAATCAGCTGAAACTTTTGTGAAGTTTTCTCCGCTGATATCACTTAAGTATAAAGTTTTAATATCACTAGTATCTATTTTTCCGTCTTTATTGGTATCTGAATCTGTTAGCGTATAAACCATAACATTGTTATGTGTTTTATCGGCAACAGTTTTTAAATAAGTAGCGGTTAAAATTAAAACTGGTTTCTCAGATAAAGGTCGGATAGAATCTGAATCTACTTTTTGAAATTTCAGATTTTGAAGATATCCTGTAATCTCATATTCACCTAAATTAGAAATCGTAAAACTAACGTCATTTACGGTCGAGGAACCAAATCTTGCTTTAGAACCTCTTTCCGAAACTCTTAAATCTCCAACGGGATGAATCAAATAATCGGTTCCTTCCATTTGAATCGGCAAATCAGCGATTTCAATTTGAGTGGTATCTGCTTTAGTAATGCTTACTTTATTTGAAGCACCGTAACTTACTTTTGGTTTTTGAACTTCTTCTCGGCAGCTAATTACTGTTCCAACAAGGATTATGGCGATATATTTAAAATACTTTTTCATCTGCACTGGTTATATACGATTATCAAATATACTATTTTTGATTGTATTTTTTGTTTTTATTGAATTTTACTATGGTAAAGATGTTCAGAAGAACAATTCCGAAATAGCCTAAAAAAATGAGCCATTGTTGTTTAAAAAAGATATTAGGAAAACATTAAGTTCCTTTTTCCGATTTTCTTCCTCTATTAAACGTGAATTTCTTTCTGAATATTCTCCTGTCCCACAAATATATAAAGGCTTTTTTCTGGGTTTTGGCTTAGAATGAGTAAATGCATACAACTTGTCTGAAAAAAGAGCCCAAACAGGCATTTCTTCTTCATTCATAATATTCATTACCTGAATAAAAGTATCATAGTCTGTTTTTGGCCCGAATTGAACTTTTGCTCCATTAATAGTATCATAACGTTTCACTAAATCCCGAGTAAAAAGTCGCAGTTCTTTTAGTTTTTGTTCTTCTTTTGATTTCTGATTATTGAAATAATATAATTTATACTTTCTTAAATCCCCAACTTTGTACTTTTCAAAATCTCCTTTATTTGGAATTCCAAAATCTATAGCTCCATAAGTTTTAAAGGCCTCAACCTTCTGGAAATGACACAAACAAAACAAAGGAATCAAAACCAAGGAAATCATTCCAGGGACGTAAAAAATCTTTTTTCTTTTTTCACGTTTTTCTATCATAACCTCGCATTAATCTTAACGTTAAAAACCCTCGAAGTCATATAATTTGGAATTGCATATTGATTTTTTGAGTACACATCACGCACCCAAGTGTTTGTAATGGCGTTTTGATTGTTGAAAAGATTGAAAATTTCTAGTCCAAGAGACAATTCTTTGAAGTTTTTTAGCCAGCCAGTTTTTGTATTCTGTGTACTGCTGTCAACAAAAACTTTTGCAAAGCCAATATCGGCTCTTCTGTAATCATTCAACCTGTTTTGATACAAATACGAATCTGAATAAGCTGGCGAGCCTCCTGGCAGACCTGTATTATAAACGAGATTCAAATACACTTTCACGCTTGGAATATTCGGCATATAATCCTGAAACAGCATCGCAAATTTCAAACGCTGATCTGTGGGACGAGCAATATAGCCTCTGTTCTCGTAATTTTCTTCGGTTTTCATATATCCAAAACTTACCCAAGATTCAGTTCCTGGCACAAATTCGCCATTTAATCTAAAATCCAAACCTTGAGCGAATGCTTTTGCATTATTATTCGCGACATAACGAATACGAACATTATCTATCGAATACACATTTACATCAGAAAGCGATTTATAATACAATTCCGTTACCCATTTAAAAGGACGGTTCCACATTTTAAAATTATAATCGTTGCCCAAAACAACATGAACAGCTTCCTGCGCTTTCACATTTGGATTCACCACTCCATCCAAATCACGCAATTCTCGATAAAATGGCGGCTGATGGTAAAATCCTCCGGAAATTCTGAAAACCATATCGCGATCCCAATCTGGTTTTATCGCAAACTGAGCTCGCGGACTCACCACAAATTGTGTTTTTCCTTCTTCTAAAGCTCCTTGAACATTCCATCCTTGAAAACGCGCTCCTAAATGATACCAAATTTGGCTTGAACCAATTTCTGATTGTTTGTTCCACTGTGCATAACCAGAAAATCGATTTATAGTATTAAAATTTGTTGCACGAATATCTTGATACGGCAAAAGTGGTCCTGTGTAAGGGGTGTAAGGTTCATTGTTTTTAGGAAGTCCTAAAGGCGGATTTATAGAAAATCCAGCAGAATCAATAACCTCCCATTCCACTACTCGATCACGGATAGATTCTCTGGTATATTTCAAAGCAAATTCTAACTGGCTTTCTTTCCAGTCTTTAGTTCCTTTCAATTCAATATTGGCAATTAAAGCGTCCAAATCGTTTCGGGCATGATTCAATTGAGAACCAATTCCGCGTGTAAAATCAACTACCGAAACATTTTCTGGATCTTCAGCATTTACGTTTCCTAAACGATATTGTGCCAAAATATCAAAATGTTCTTGTTCTGTGGTATGAAATAAAGAACCGATTAATTTTAAAGTCAACGTAGGCGAAGCTTTATAAGTTGTTTTTAAAGCTCCGAAATAAGTATCATATTGGTCTTTTTCTTGTCCGTCATAATATACGGCAAGTGCCATTGGCTGATCTGCTGTCCCAAAATTAGTTTGGCGTACCAAAGGCTCATACGAATATTTATTTTGAGAAATGTTTCCTAAAAAGCTCATTTGCCATTTTTCAGAAATATCATAATTCACATTAGTTTGAATGTCGGCAAAAGTCGGTTTGTAATTCGTCTCAGTATCTTGGCTATTTACCAAAAGGCTATTATTTCTGTAACGAACTCCTGTTACAGCAGACCATTTTTTATTTTTAGAAACTAGATCTACTGCTGCACTTCCTCCCAAAAAACTGGCTTCAAAAGCAGCGCCAAACTCCGTAGGCTTTCGATATGTAATATCTAAAACAGAGGATAATTTATCTCCAAATTTGGCTTGAAATCCTCCTGCAGAAAATTCAACGTTTTGAACCAAATCAGTATTGGTAAAACTTAAACCTTCTTGCTGTCCCGAACGAATTAAAAACGGGCGATACACTTCTACTTCATTTACATAAACTAAGTTTTCGTCATAATTTCCGCCTCGCACCATGTATTGCGTGCTTAATTCGTTATTTGAATTAACACCAGGAAGTGTTTTTAGAATATTTTCGATTCCCGCATTTGCTCCTGGAATTTTCTTGATGGTTTCCGTGTCAACCGATGTAATTCCTTGAACTCGTTTTCTATTTCCAGAAGAAACAAAAACTTCTCCCATTTGTTCCTCAGAATTATTCATAATCGGATTAAAAACAAAAATTTCATTTGTTTTCAAACTAACCGTCAAACTCATCATTTTTAAGGAAACGTGAGTAAAAATCAAAGAAACTTTTTTGTTTGACGGAATTACAATTTCATAAAAACCATTTGAATCAGATTGAACCGAAGTCCATTGTGAAAAAACATTCACACCCGATACAGGATGTTTTTCTGCATCTAAAATCAGCCCTTTAATACGAGCATTTTGAGCTAGTGCAATACAACTGAAAAATAAAAAAAGAAAAGCGAATGTAAACCTATTTTTACTCAAAGATTTGGGGTTTTATTTTTTTTGACTTCTAAAGAAACGAGTTTCAAAGATAGCAGTATTTCCTACATTATCAACCACCTCAATTTTTAAAACGTTTTCTCCTTCTGCCAAATACTGGTCTTCAAAAGTATGCGTAATTCTTCTGGCTTTATTTTCATATTCAAACAAAACCCAGCTTCCATTTAAATAGCCGTTATACGATTTTATGCCAGACAAAGAATCGCCTATTGTAAAGTCAATTTTCTTTTGATCGCTAATCCATTTTCCTTCAACAGGTTTTGCAATTTTTATAACTGGCGGTATCGTATCTAGAACCAAACCGTACGCTCCTAAGATTTTTGCTCTAGCAGTAAAAACATCATCTTTTCTAATGGTTCCGTTAAAACTTGTTCCCTTTCCTATATAAAGTTTATCTCGTAGAGATTCTGGATAAGTTGAATCTTTTATCGTAATTGTAAAATTAGAATGCACTGGAACTGTGTCATCATGAATAAATACTTTGTTATTTCTAACATCAAAATTCATATTAAAATCTTCATAGAAAGTTCCCGCTGGAAAGAAAACAGACATATTATCTTTCTCAAAATTAGCATCTCTATTATACTTAATAAAATATTTTCCACTAACTGGCTCTGCTTCGACAAGCGGTGTCGCAGCATCAAACTCAATTGGAACTGTAATCGAGTTCATATTCCCAAAATAATCTGAAACCTCAATTTTGTAGTTTGAAATTAAGTTGGGCTCTGCCTTTAAAACACCACGAAGAGAATCTGTTTTAATAATGCTTAACGCAAAAGGCGTTTTCATAAAAAGTTTCTGTACACGCTGTCCAGACTTTTTATATCGAGAATAATCAATAAAAGCATTGATGTAACGCATTTCATCAAACGAATACGTGTTAAACTGATAATTATAATTTGGATCACCATTTACAAAAGAAGTAACATTAAAAACTCCGTTTCTGTTGTGCGAAACATCATCGGTATCAATAGCATTAATTCCGAAACCAATTTTTCCATTAGTTTTTACTTTAGAAGCCAAATAAGTTCCATCTTTTTGAAGCGCCATATTAACTAACAAAGGCTGTTTTGAAAGATTGACAGTAGCATTATCCAAAGGATAAACATACAAACTAGACAAAGTAGGCTTTTTGGTATCTTTTAAATTTTGGTCAAAGCCAAAGAAAATTGGATTGATGACAAACTCTGTTTTAGTATCTCTTATTTCAAAATGAAGATGCGGACCTTCAGAAGAACCCGTATTTCCAGAAAGGCCAATTATATCTCCTTTTGTAACAGGAAGCTCATCTGGCTTTGGGAACATTTCAATTTCATAAGTCTTCTCCTTGTAATGCGTATTTTTCACATAGTCCAAAATGGCACCAGTTGGCGTTTGCAAATGCCCGTAAACAGAAGTATAGCCATTTGGATGTGTAATGTAGATACATTTTCCGTTTCCAAAAGTCGAAATTTTAATTCTCGACACATAACCATCAGCAATGGCATGCACAGTTAAACCTTCTCTTTGGTTGGTTTTTAAATCAAAGCCGGCATGAAAGTGATTCGGCCTTAACTCTCCAAAATTACCAGAAAGTTGCATTGGAATATCTAGTGGCGGGCGAAAATAATCTTTAGGATATTGTGTTTGGGCAAACACAGAATTACCAATTAAAAGGGCAAGTATATATAATCTCATAAGCAACATTTTTGCTAAGATAAGTAAAAATATGCCAATAAAAGCAAGAAAAAACCTATAATTCCACAATTAATTGAATTACATATATTTATCTATTTTAATGTAAAAAAATCGATAAAAAATTGCATTAATAAAAAGGAATATTAACTTTGTAGGATTAAGTAATGAATAGGATGTATAATGAGTGTAATTGCAGAAATAATTGATACTCTTGAATATAAAGTCGAAAAGCTTTTTGAGAAATCAAAAGTTTTGGAGCAAAACAATCAAGTATTACGATTAGAATTAGCCAAAGCTGCGCAAATTATCCAGAAACAATCTGAGGAAATAGAAGCTTTGAAAAAGCAAAATGAAACACTTAAGATAGCCAATTCGTTGCTCGGCAGCGACAATAACAAGAGAGAGACAAAGCTTAAAATAAATTCATTAATTCGCGAAATTGATTACTGTATAGCACAACTATCAGATTAACAACATGGACGGAAAGCTTAGAATTAAAATATCAATTGCCGACCGCGTTTACCCACTTACGGTTGAACCCGCTCAGGAAGAAGGACTTAGAAGTGCTTCTAAAAAAATTGATGCCATGATCAAGCAGTTCGAAGAAAATTATGCGGTTCGTGACAAACAAGATGTTCTAGCAATGTGTGCATTACAATTTGCATCGCAAGTAGAACAGAAACAAATTGATAACGCAATCGATGGAGAAGAAACTATCGAAAGAATTAAAAGATTAAATACGCTTTTAGATCAATATCTCGAAAAATAAACGTTCTTTACAGAAACTAAGATACTGCCTACATTAGTTCACAATTGGTAAACTCAACACTAACAATTTAGAATGAGCAAATCGTCGCTACTATAGTATGCCCTCCTTTTGGCTGGGAAACTTGAACAGTGAGTTAGCTCAAAACTTGTCTTTACGAGTTTATACAAGCAATTAATGTAGGCTTTTTTTATATATAAACCCTAATAAACATGGACATCATAACGATCATTATTGGTATTGTGGGTATTGCAGCAGGATTTGCAATAGCTAAAATTATCGAGAAAAGTAATATTTCAAACCTAATCAAAAACGCTAAAAAAGAAGCAGCTTCTATCTTAAAAGACGCTAATTTAGAGGCAGAAAATATCAAAAAAGATAAAATCCTTCAAGCAAAAGAGCGTTTTATCGAACTTAAATCAGAACACGAACAAGTTATTTTAGCACGTGATAAAAAAGTTGCTGAAGTAGAAAAACGTGTACGTGATAAAGAATCTCAAGTTTCTAATGAACTTTCTAAAGCTAAAAAAGTAAATGATGAATTTGAAGCTAAAACAGCTGAATACAATAACAAAATTGAGGTTTTAGACAAAAAACAAGCTGAAGTTGACAAACTTCATAAAAGCCAGTTACAGCAATTAGAAGTAATTTCTGGTCTTTCTGCTGAGGAAGCAAAAGAGCAATTGGTTGAAGGCTTAAAAGCTGAAGCTAAAACTAAAGCAATGTCTCACATTCAAGAAACTATTGAAGAGGCAAAACTGACTGCACAGCAAGAAGCCAAAAAAATCATTATCAACACTATTCAAAGAGTTGGAACGGAAGAAGCGGTTGAAAACTGCGTTTCTGTCTTCAACATTGAATCTGATGATGTAAAAGGGCGTATTATCGGTCGTGAAGGACGTAATATTAGAGCTCTTGAAGCTGCAACTGGAGTTGAAATTATTGTAGACGATACACCAGAAGCAATTATTCTTTCTTGTTTTGATCCTGTTCGTAGAGAAATTGCTCGTTTGTCTTTACACAAATTAGTAACTGACGGACGTATTCACCCAGCGAGAATCGAAGAAGTTGTTGCTAAAACTGCAAAACAAATCGATGATGAGATTATCGAAGTTGGAAAACGTACCGTAATCGACTTAGGAATTCATGGTTTACACCCAGAATTAATTAAAGTGGTTGGTAGAATGAAATACCGTTCTTCTTACGGACAAAACTTGTTACAGCACTCAAGAGAGGTTTCTAAACTTTGCGGTATCATGGCTGCAGAATTAGGATTGAACGTAAAATTGGCAAAAAGAGCTGGTTTATTACACGATATCGGAAAAGTGCCAGATACAGAAAGTGATTTACCACACGCACTTTTGGGTATGCAATGGGCTGAGAAGTACGGCGAAAAAGAAGAAGTTTGCAACGCAATTGGAGCTCACCACGATGAGATTGAAATGAAATCTTTATTATCTCCAATTATTCAAGTTTGTGATGCTATTTCTGGAGCTAGACCAGGTGCTAGACGTCAGGTTTTAGATTCTTACATTCAGCGTCTAAAAGATCTTGAAGATGTAGCTTACGGATTCAGCGGTGTTAAAAATGCTTATGCAATTCAAGCGGGTAGAGAGCTTCGTGTAATTGTAGAAAGCGAAAAAGTTTCTGATGATAACGCAGCAAACTTATCATTCGAGATTTCACAAAAAATACAAACAGAAATGACTTATCCTGGACAAGTAAAAGTTACAGTTATTAGAGAAACTAGAGCTGTAAATATTGCGAAATAAATCTAAGGATCATAAATATAACAAAGGCTGTCAATTGACAGCCTTTTGTTTTTTATCGCTATTTCAGTTTTACATATCATTAAAAACAATTTTAAAGCTCGTCCCTACTCCTACTTCACTTTCTACTTCAACCGTTCCTTTCATCGCTTCTATTTGATTTCTTGTGATGTACAATCCAATTCCACGGGCTTCTTCGTGTTTATGAAAGGTTTTATACATTCCGAATATTAAATCACCGTAAACTTTCAAATCGATTCCAAGACCATTATCTGAAATCTTTAGCGACTTAAAACCTTCTGGCTCAATTGCAAAATCAAAAGTAATGATCGGATCTCGATCTGGATGCGCGTATTTAATTGCGTTTGTTGTAAAATTCAGCAGAACACTTTCCATATACGCCGGATTGAAATTAATCGTAAGATACTTCGGAACATTATTTATAATTGTCACTTTTCGCTGTTTATCATAGCCTTTGATTGTCGAAATCGTCTTTTCAATGTATTCGCAGAGCTTCAAAGGAACAACTGCAATATTTATATTACTCTGCGTTTTTACAATTTGAGTAAGATTTGAAATAGTCTCATTCAGATCATTAGAAACAGCACGCAAATATTCCAGCATTTCTGTCACAGTTTGCTTATTAACATCCGCATCAATAAGATCTAAAATCGATTTTATATTCCCAGCCTGCGTATTTAAATTATGTGAAACAATGTGCGAGAAATTCAATAAACGACTGTTCTGATCACTGTACAATTTCATTGTTTTTAAAAGGTCTAGCTCTTTTTCTTTTTGTGCAGAAACATCTGTATGAGTCCCTATTACACGTAGAGGCTTTCCATTTTCATCGCGTTTAATTACTTTTCCGCGGTCTAAAATCCATTTGTAGTTACCGCTGGAAGTCATTACACGATGGTAATTTTCATAAAACGGAATCTTATTGTCAAAATGCTCATGAATGTCTGAATAGTATTTAGGAAGATCATCAGGATGCACAATTTTGTCCCAGCGTTCTGGATCATCAAAAATATCAGCAGATTCTAATTCTAAAATTTTAAGAGACAATGAAGAGTAAAAAACACGATTAGTAACCATATCCCAGTCCCAAATTCCAGCTGTGGAAGCATCAAGAGCGAATTGGAAACGCTCTTCTGAAATTCTCAGTTTTTCTTCTTTATCTTTTAATTCGGTAATATCGGAAGCATGACCATAAAAAATCACATCTCCATTTATTGAAGATTCTGTTTTTGAAGAAATCTTAAACCATCGAATACCCTTATTAGGAAGAATAGCTCTAAACTCTACATCCCAAGGTTTTATTTCTTTTTTGGCTTTGACTAAAGATTGAAAAAAAAGTTCACGATCCTGAGGAACAATTCGATCATAAATTATAGTCGTTACATCATTCCTAAAATCTGCTACAGAGAGCTCAAATATTTCATCGGCCGATTTACTTACAAGAGGAAAGGTGTAATTATTATCGGCATCAATAACAAATTGAAAAAGCAGGTCAGGCATTTCGTCCAATAATTTTTTGTAAAAATTATTTACCTCCAAGCAATCATCATTCCCATATAAATCAAAAACCATATACTACTTTTTTATTTAAATAAGACATTCAGAACTTATTCAAAAAAAGCAAAACAAACTAAATTGTCTTAGCGCTTTTTACTTATTAACACAATATTATAAATTTCTAAAGTAAAAACGTACAATACTGGAAAAAATTATTTTCTCGGATGAAAACTATGCATTACTTCTTTTAAAAAACTGCGGTCTAAATGCACATAAATTTCTGTCGTGGTAATCGATTCATGTCCCAACATTAGCTGAATTGATCTCAAATCTGCACCATTTTCAAGCAAATGTGTTGCAAAAGAATGTCGTAGTGTATGCGGACTTATGCTCTTTTTCAATCCCATTTTTTGTGTAAGATCTTTAATAATAGTAAAAACCATTGCACGAGTTAACTGATTTCCTCTTCTATTTAAAAACAAAGTATCTTCTGCCCCCTTTTTAATATTGAGGTTACAACGTACAGTATTTCTGTAGATATCAATATATTTTTGGGTTAACGAACCTATTGGAACAAATCTTTCCTTGTTTCCTTTTCCCGTAATTTTGATAAAGCCTTCATCAAAAAAGAGATCTGAAATTTTAAGCGAAATCAATTCAGAAACGCGCAAACCGCAGCCATATAAAGTTTCGAGCATGGCTCTATTTCTCTCGCCTTCGTTGGTACTCAAATCGATTGTTTCAATTAGAGCATCGATCTCTTGAAGTGATAAAGTATCGGGTAATTTACGGCCCGTTTTTGGCGATTCTATTAATTCTAAAGGATTGTCGTTTCTGTAATCTTCAAAAACCAGATAATTAAAGAAACTTTTAAGTCCAGAAATAATCCTAGCCTGCGATCTTGGATTTACTTCCTTAGCAACCGAATAAATAAATTGCTGCAATGTCTCATCTGAAATTTTTATTGGCGAAACCTCAATTTGATTGGTTTCTAAAAAAAGACATAAACGTTCAATATCAAAGCCATAGTTTTCGATTGTGTTTTTAGACAAACCTCTCTCAATCCTTAAGTATGACTGATAATCTTTTATATATCTGCTCCAATTCATACTTACAAATAACGTAAATTTTTTGCCATAAAAAAACCTTCCGCTATAGGAAGGTTTCTCAAATATTTTAAAAATTCAGATTAGAATTTATAAGCTAAAGAAAGCTGTAAGTTGCTGTTTTTAGCGCTATCGTAATACTCATCTGAGTCTTCAATATCTCTATCAGAAATAGGAGATAAACCAATTGTGTAACGAAGACCAACTGAGAAGTTATCAGTAAAACTGTATCCAGCTCCTAAATTAAATCCAAAATCTGTTGATCTTGCAAAATCCTTAACATCATCTCCATCAGATTTCGCAGATAATAAAATACCAAGTTGCGGACCAGCTTCTACATTAAATTTTTTGTCCACGATATAATATTTGGCAACAACAGGAATATTTAAATAACTTAATTTAAAATCATAGTCATTTCCAAAAGGTCCATCAAATTTAGCACCTTGAGCAGAATATAAAAGCTCTGGCTGAATATAGAATTTTTCAACCACGTGGATTTCAGCTAAACCTCCAACATGAAAACCTACTAATGATTTATTATTGTCTACATTTCCTCCAACAATATTTGAAATATTAAGACCTCCTTTTATTCCAAACCTTGTTTGCTGTGCATTTGTAAATGCAAAAGCCATAATTGCAATGGCAGATAAAATAACTTTTTTCATTCTAATTTGTTTTGGGTTAAATTAATTGAGTCAAATATAAATATATTCTTCATAAATCTATATTAGGATTTTAACAAATAAAATGGTAAATATTATACTATTTGTTAATTTTAAATTAAGCCCATTTAAAAATTAGAATTTTAAGAACGAAAAAAAGCCTTTTCATTAAATGAAAAGGCCTTTAAAAAACACTTTTTATTAACTAAATCTTAGAAGTGTAAGGCGAAACCAACGTTAAATTGGAATGCACTCTTATAGTAATCATCATTTAATGATACGTTATAACGGATTCCTGGTTCAATCGAAACATTTTTACCAACAAACCAGGCATATCCCCCTTGTAAACCTAGGTATGATGGATTTTCGTCAGCTCCTTTATAACTAAGTCCATTATAAGAAAGTTCTAATGGAAACTTATTTGCTACATAATATTTAGCCCCAAGTTTATAAGCAAAAGTACTAGAATCGTGACCTTCATCACCGTACCCTAAACCAACTTTAACTGCTAGATTATCAGCTACAAAATATCCTCCCTCTGCACCAATGTTCCATTGAGTTTCACCATCTGATGATGATAAACCAAAACTAGTACTACCAACACCAGCACCAAAACCAGTATTCGCCTCAATTAACCATTTTCCTTTTGCTGTTTGTTCTTGTGCATTAGCAAACGTAAAACCTAAAACTGCAATAGCAGTTAATACAATTTTTTTCATAATTTTTAAATATTAATTTTAAATTTTCAAAAACAAAAATAAGATTAGGATTACAAAAAAATCTGAAGATTAGGTTTTTAAACTATCAAAATAGGACAAAAATAGATTCTTATATAGTGATTGAAAATCAGAAATTTAAAAGGTAAAAAGAAGATTTTTAAGTGCAAAAATGCGATTTGAGTGGGAATTTTAGTAATTATTTAATCCAAAATATAATGCAATAAAATGCCAAATATGTAGTTTTGACCTATAAATAACATTTAAAATACCAATTTTTAAAAACCTTTTTATGAAGAAAATACTTTTAGCAGCTGTTATGTTCCTTGCAACATCAGCGGCAGTAAACGCACAATTTGTACAAATCGGGGTTAAAGCAGGGGTAAACTTTGCTAACCAAACTGGAGGTTCTGACTTCGACGGGATTTCTGTTGACAAAGAAGGTATTACAAGCTACCACGCAGGTCTTGTAGCAGAGCTTAAATTACTTGAAAAATTCTCAATTCAGCCAGAGCTTTTATACTCTACACAAGGAGCAACTTACAAAAATGCTATTTCAGAATTTAAAAATGAAATGGGTTACATCGCTATTCCAGTAATGGCAAAATTTTATATGACTAAATCTCTTAGCTTAGAGCTTGGTCCACAAGCATCATTCCTTGTTAGCAATAAAAAAGAATTTGATGTTGCTGATCCAAAAACATTTGACTTTTCTCTTAACGCTGGTTTAGGATTAAAGGTTGTTGGAGGTCTTTTTGTTCAAGCTCGTTATGGTATTGGTTTGACAGAAATTTCAGAAGAAGCTGATTTTAAAAACTCTGTATTCCAACTTTCAGCTGGATACATGTTCTAAAAATATATCACATACTTTTACAAAAACCGCTCTATTTATTAGTGCGGTTTTTTTTATTTTTACACTTATATGTGAAATGTTTATTGTGAAATGTAAAATGCATCACATCAATCTAATTAAAAACTAAATTACCTTATGAAAATCTGCATTATCAACGGACCAAATTTGAATCTTTTGGGAAAAAGAGAACCTGAAGTTTACGGAAGTCAAACTTTTGAAGATTACTTTGAAACGTTGAAACAAAAATTTCCAAACATTGAACTTTCGTATTACCAAAGTAATATAGAAGGTGAACTAATTGGAAAAATCCAAGAATGTGGTTTTACTTTTGACGGAATTATTTTGAATGCAGGAGCATATACACACACGTCAATTGGTTTAGGAGACGCGATGAAAGCCGTTACAACTCCTGTGATCGAAGTTCATATTTCTAACACTTACGCGAGAGAAAGTTTCAGACACCAGTCTTATTTATCTGGAAATGCAAAAGGCGTTATTTTAGGTTTTGGACTTAAAAGTTACGAATTAGCCATCCAGTCTTTTTTATAGTGGGGCCTAAACTTCGCTCAGCCTGACATAGATTGCTTGATGAGCTGTTCATTTCACTTTCGATTTTTTTACGAAATAAACTCACGTATCCTTTTGGAATTTAACAAATTATTAATAAGCCCAGATTTAACTTATTCTATTTTTGTAAGATAAGCCACACTACATGAGAAACTTTACTTTATTTGCTTTTTTAGTTTTTTCAATTAACGCATTTTCGCAAATTAAAGGAATTGTAACTGACGAAAAGGGAAATCCGCTTCCTTTTGTTTCGGTTTTTGAAGAAAACACTTATGCCGGAACGACTACAAATGAACAGGGAAAATACCAGCTGAATGTAAAACAAATAGGAGAAAACAAAATCGTTTTTCAATATTTAGGATATAAGACTCAAAAAATAAACGTGCTTGCGGCTACAAGAACAGTCAATGTAGATATTAAGCTTCAAGAAGAAAGTTTTGCTTTAAATGAAGTTTTAATTGATCCTAAAAACAATCCTGCAAACGCCATTATAAAAAGCGCTATTGCCAATAAAAAAGAAAACTCCGCTAAAACGGAAAGATATACTGCCGATTTTTATTCGAAAGGAATGTTTAAAGTGAAAGATCTTCCTAAAAAAATTCTGGGTAAAAAAGTAGAACTGGGTGACATGGCGTCCAATTTAGACTCAACGGGAACAGGAATTTTATATTTATCTGAAACAATTTCTAAAGTTAGTCTTGAAAAACCAAACAAGTTTAAAGAAAACATTATAGCTTCTAAAATTTCTGGGAACAATCGTGGTTACAGTTACAACACAGCAGCATTGTCAAACTATGACTTTTACGATAACGCCTTAGATTTTGACGTAAAGCTCATCTCTCCTATTGCAGACAACGCTTTCAATTATTACAAATACAAATTGGAAAGCACTTTTTACGACGCTAACAATCAGCAGATTTATAAAATTAAAGTCATTCCGAAACGAGATAAAGAACCTGTTTTTGAAGGTTACATTTATATTGTAGACGAAAGTTTTGCCATTTATGCCATCGATCTAGACATCAAAGGTTATAGAATGAAAAATGAATTTACAGAAATAATGACTCTAAAACAGAGTTTTAGCTATAACACGAAGAATAAAATCTGGTCTAAAAATGCACAGACACTTTCTTTTAACGCAGGTATTTTTGGTGTAAAGTTCTCCGGAAACTTCAATTATGTTTATTCTAATTATGAATTTCCAGCGTCATTTGAAAAGAAAACTTTCGGAAATGAGCTTGTAGCTTTTGATCTCAATGCCAATAAAAAAGACGATGCTTTTTGGAATGAAATTCGTCCGATTCCGTTAACCATTGAAGAAAGTAGTGATTACGCCAAAAAAGACAGTTTGCAAACCATTCGAAAATCAAAAAAATACACCGATTCTATTGATGCCAAAAACAATAAGTTTAAAGTTTGGGATATTTTAATGGGTTATGATTATAAAAATACCTTCAAGAAACATTCTTTTGATTATAAAGGTTTGCTGAATGTTGCTTCCTTAAGTTTCAATACCGTTCAGGGATTTAATTTGGATTCTGGTTTTTCTTTTAAAAGATGGAATGATGAAGAAGGAAAAAGTACCTCCATAAGCACCACTTTTAATTACGGATTTTCAAATGAACGTTTTCGTGTAATAGGAGAATTCAGCCATCGATTCAATACCATTAATTATGCCACGATTTGGGGTTCGGGAGGTACCAAAACGGCTCAGTTTAATAGTGCAGAACCTATTTCGAAACTGATTAACTCTATAAGTTCTTTGTTTTTTAAAGACAATTATATGAAGCTGTATAATTTAGAATTTGCTGAAATCAATTATGGACAAGATATTGCAAACGGCGTAAATCTTACGGGAAAAATTGGCTACGAACAACGCAAACCGCTTTTTAACACAACCAATTATTCGTTCTTTAAGAAAGAGGATATTTATTCGTCAAATAACCCGTTAGCGCCAAATGATTTTACAACTCCAGCTTTTGATCAGCATCATTTGTTTAAAGCTCTTGTGACATCTAGAATCAATTTTGGAAACAAATATATTTCAAGACCAGACGGAAGATTTAATTTCAAAGATGATAAATATCCAACTGTTTATTTAGCTTTCGAAAAAGCATTTGCGGCAAGCGAAAAAAAGTATGAATATGAAAGAATCGGAGCTTCTGTTCAATATGATTTATCCCTTGGAAACAAAGGTCTTTTGGGAACCAATTTTAGAGCTGGCAAATTCTTCAATGCCGAAAATATTTCGTTTATCGATTACAGACATTTCAACGGAAACCAAACTCATATCGGGACCAGCGATCGTTATTTGAATGTTTTCAATATGATGCCATACTACTCAAACAGTACAAACGACAGTTATTTTGAAATGCATACCGAGTACAACGATACTGGTTTTATTATGAATAAAATTCCGTTGTTAAATCTTTTAAAATCTACGATGAATATTGGCTATCACACTTTAGCTATTCCTGAAAGAAAACCATATTCTGAATTCACAATTGGTTTAGACAATTTAGGTTTCGGAAAATTCAAATTATTCCGAGTTGATTACGTGCATTCGTATCAAGGCGGAATTCAGCAAAATGGTGTTGTTTTCGGTCTTAAAATCCTGAATGTTATCGATTAAGACTTGGGCGTTACCTACGGCCGGGCTGTCCGCTATATCTTTTTATTTTTAAAGAAAAAATAAAAAGGATGCCGCTCCCATCCCCAACGCATTCCCGTTAACATTCGATTTTTGGGTATCAATTTAAATGTTAGAAATAAAAAATCCGTTTAAAGACAAGCTCTAACCGGATTTTTTATTTCTAATTCCTTTGCGTGGGCTTCTCTCGAAGTTTCGGGACGCTCAGCCAGACAAAAAGAATTAAAAACTTAGAATCTTAGGGTCTTAGAATCTCAGAAACTTAATGATAATCATCTGGCTCAATATGAATCAGCACATTTCCTAATTGCGGAATTTGTTCTTTTAAAGTATCTTGAAGTTTATGAGATAAATCGTGGCCTTCTTTTACGGAGATTTTCGCAGAAACAATCGCATGAAGATCTACGTGGTAACGCATTCCTGCTTTACGAATAAAACATTTTTCGGTTCCTAAAATTCCTGGGACAGTTAAAGCGACAACACGGATTTCTTCGACTAAATCTTCATGAAGATTTTCATCCATGATTTCGCCGAGCGCAGGTCTAAAAATTTTATAACTATTATATAAAATAAAAAATGCTGCAAAAAGCGCTGCCCAGTCATCTGCAGATTCATAGCCCTTTCCCATGATCAAGGCAATCGAAATTCCGATAAATGCTGCTACAGAAGTTATCGCGTCGCTTCGATGGTGCCAAGCGTCAGCTGCAAGAGAAGAACTATTGGTTTGGCGGCTGCGTTTCATCACCAAACGGAATGAATATTCCTTCCAAATAATAATCGCTCCCAAAACATATAATGTCCAAGATTTAGGCAAATTATGCGAAGTTCCGATATTAGCAATACTTTCGTAACCAATAACAGTTGCTGAAGTAATTAAAAATCCGACTACCAAAAACGTGATAAGAGGTTCTGCACGACCGTGACCGTAAGGATGATTTTCATCAGCAGGTTTATTCGAATATTTAATTCCGAACAGCACCAAAAAAGATGCAAATATATCCGTAGTCGATTCGATTGCATCTGCAATCAAGGCATAAGAATTGCCAAAAAAACCTGCTAAACCTTTTATCAAGGCTAAGCAGGTGTTTCCGGCTATACTAAAGTAGGTAGCTTTTATAGCTTTTTGTTCGTTTGTCATTTAGACTATTTTTTTCGCCACGAATTCACGAATCAAACAATTTCAATTTTAAAATTGAATTACTCGAATTTTATTTAAAATTCGAGTAATAAAACACGATATTAATTTTCGTTTAATTCGTGAATTCGTGGCTAATAACTTTACGCTCTCACGATTTTAGCGCCAATTGCTCTTAAACGCTCATCGATACGCTCATATCCACGATCGATTTGCTCGATGTTTTGGATTGTACTAGTTCCTTTTGCAGAAAGCGCCGCAATCAATAATGAGATTCCCGCACGAATATCAGGAGAAGACATTGTAGTTGCTTTCAATTGAGATTCGAAATTATGTCCCATAACCACAGCTCTGTGCGGATCACATAACATAATTTTTGCGCCCATATCAATTAGTTTATCCACGAAGAACAAACGGCTTTCAAACATTTTTTGGTGAATTAAAACGTCTCCTTTGGCTTGTGTTGCCACAACTAAAACGATACTTAATAAGTCAGGTGTAAATCCTGGCCATGGTGCATCAGCAATAGTCAAAATAGAACCATCGATATCTGTTTTTACTTCATATCCATTTGTATGAGCAGGAATGTAAATATCGTCGTTACGTTTTTCGATTGTAATACCTAATTTTCTAAAAGTATTTGGAATCAAACCTAAATTTTCCCAGCTAACATTTTTGATTGTGATTTCGCTTTTTGTCATAGCCGCAAGACCAATCCAAGAACCGATTTCGATCATATCCGGCAAAATTCTGTGCTCGCATCCTCCTAGACTTTCAACACCTTCGATAGTCAATAAGTTAGAACCAACTCCAGTAATTTTTGCTCCCATAGAGTTCAACATTTTACATAACTGTTGTAAGTAAGGCTCACAAGCAGCATTGTAAACAGTTGTTGTTCCTTTTGCTAAAACAGCAGCCATTACAATGTTTGCAGTTCCCGTTACAGAAGCCTCGTCTAAAAGCATATCTGTTCCTTGCAATCCTTCTTCTGGAGATTCTACTCCGTAAAAGTGATCTTCTCTGTTGTATCTGAATTTTGCTCCAAGGTTAATAAAACCTTCAAAGTGTGTATCTAATCTACGGCGACCGATTTTATCTCCTCCTGGTTTTGGAATATAACCTTTTCCGAAACGAGCCAAAAGCGGACCAACAATCATAATAGAACCACGAAGCGCACCACCTTCTTTCTTGAAAGCTTCTGTTTCTAAATATCCAACATTAACTTCATCAGCTTGAAAAGTAATTGAACCTGGTTCGTTACGTTGAATTTTAACCCCTAAATTACCTAACAAAGTGATTAATTTATTGATGTCTATAATATCAGGAATGTTATTAATTTTTACTTTATCTCCTGTTAGAAGCACGGCACATAAAATTTGTAATGCCTCATTTTTTGCTCCTTGTGGAG